>ERZ1673779.21-NODE-21-length-64604-cov-24.618491_pt1 | contig 64604 bp, 62 predicted proteins | sample MGYA00580136_ERZ1673779 | MGnify/ENA primary metagenome ERZ1673779 (study PRJEB41219, sample SAMN04549633) | soil metagenome | isolation source: soil | place: USA:California,Owens Lake (dry lake) | collected 2009-08-06 ... | reverse complement strand
AATTTAGAGAAAACGGGAGTATTCGGGAGAAAATTAAAGTATATAGAGGGAGGGAGGTGCCGATATGGAGAAGGGAAATGGAATATGGCGGCATTGGCCAATGGAAAAAAAACCAATGTCTGATTTTTCAGGCTACAGTCATAAAACTTTGCTGAGAAAAGGAAAAAAAGCTTCTGTTTATCGGGGGATACGCGATCGTGATCATCAATGCGTTTTGCTGAAAGTTTTAACATCACAATCCCCATCGATAATTGATCATGCATCTTTTTTGCACCAGTATGACTTCTATTCGCAGCTGAAGATGAAGGAATTTGTGACGCCTATAGAAGTTGAGCAAATGGGGAACACGTATGCACTTGTTTACCGAGATCCTGGGGGAATGTTATTAAAAGAGTATATCAAAAATTTTCGCCCTTGGTCGGCGGGTGAAAAAGCGAAAAACGCAGCATTATTTGATAAAGCATTGAATTATTTTAAAACGGGGATTGAATTGCTTCCCGAAAATTATTGGGAAGTCAGTTATGAATTAAGTTACAAGCTTTTTCTAGGAAAAGGGGAAAGCGAATATTTAAATGGACTTTTTCTTGATTCGGAAAGGACATTTAATGAAATATTAATCTATGCCAAAACAAGGGAAGACCAATTAAAAGTCTACAATATGAAAACTTTGTTGTTTTCTCATCAACAGCAGTTTGAAAAAGCGGTTGAGGCAGGGTTAAAAGGCCTTCGATTATTCGGATGGAAGCTGCCGCGTCATCCGAGTAAGTTTAAAGTGATTCTCGAGATGATCCGAACGAAAAAAGCGGTCGGAACTCGGTCCGCAAATGATCTCACAACTTTGCCGACGATGACAGACAGGAATACACGTTTACTAATGGAAATTTTAATTAATTTGAACAGAGCCAGCTACCAGTATGATCAATATCTTGTCAGCATTCTCATGCTTCGGGCGCTCCGGCTTACATTACGACATGGAACGACTGACGTGTCTGCACTTGTTTACAACAATTATGCACTATTTTTAATCGCCGGTTTTCAAGATTATGAGGGAAGCTTTCAATTTGGACAGCTTGCTTTACACACAGCTTCTCGATTTCAATCAAAACACCTAATGGGGCGGGTCGATTTCGTTTTTGGTACATTTGTGAACCACTGGAAAAAAACGATTGAGGACAATCTTTTTTATATAAAACGTTCACGAAACATTGCGTTGAATCCGGCAACCTTCATTTGGCCGGGGAATCGAGCTCATTTCTGGTCATTACAATGTTGATTAAGGGGGAACCGCTCAATCAGTTGTTAGTAGAAATTGAGAAGCAGCTAGAGTTTGTTTTGCAAATTAAAATGGAACATTCCATTATGTTTTTAAAAGCGGTGAAAACTTGGCTGCAATGTCTCGTTCATCCTCATGCGAAATTTACTATGTATGAAGAAAGAGAAAATCTAGATGAATCATCGATTATCGTTTATGATACCGTTCAATTGAAAATCGCATTTTTGTTAAAAGAAGACGAGCTGGCATATCAACTGGCGGTCCGTCTTGAAAAACTTGTCAAAAAATCACTGTTGCTCATCATTTCGCCTGAATTTTACTTTTATCATAGTTTATTGTTAATCAGGCGTTGCCAACAGAAAGACAGGAAAAACATGAAAATAGTTAAAAAACAGCTGAAACGGGCTTTGAATCAATTTAAAAAATGGTCTGAGCATTGCCCTGACAATTTTCGACATAAACAGCAATTACTTTTGGCGGAATGGGACAGATTGCAAAAAAAAGAGACAGAAGCCATGAAATGGTATGATGAGGCAATTCATTCCGCAAAAACTTCTTCTGACATTCAGATTGAAGCACTCGCTAATGAATTGGCAGGGGACTTCTATGCCAAAAAAGGCATGCATCGCATTGCGCAAACATACATACGTGAAGCGTATCGATGTTATCGGCTGTGGGGGGCGCACAACAAAGCGGAACAACTGCAGCACGATTATCCTGAATTTACTTTGATTGAGGAAATAAATCAAACAAAAAATGATCATAAAAGCATGATAACGTGGGAAGGGATCAAACGAACAAATGGTGAGGAACGGAGCTTGTCCGCCATCATTCAAGCAGCAGCCTCTTTGTCTGAGGACATGAACTTAGAGCAATTGCTCGGGAAATTATTAATGCTCATTGCCAGATTTAAAGGGGCTGAAAAGGTTTGCTTCATCAGGCCAAATGGAAAAGAAAACGATTTTTCGATTGAAAAAGCAATTTCCGCACAAAGCGAAACATACGGAAAGAATCAAAACGTAGGCGAATACGTACCGATTTTAGTGATCCAATATGTGTATCGCATAAAAGGAACGATAAAGCTCCAGGATGCAGTAAATGATTTTACTTTTTCAAAAGATCACTATATTCAAAAAAACAAAGTCAAATCCGTTTTATGTTTTCCTGTCATCCAGCAAAAAACGGTCAAAGGGATCTTTTATTTAGAAAATAATCAGTTAAAAAACGCCTTTGCATCCGAGAATACGGAAGTGTTGAAAACCATTGCATCACAGGCTGTCTATGTACTTGAACTGCAGCATTCATTTGGAAAAGAAACAAAAATCGCTGTCGGGAAAAAAGCGGAAACAACTAATAATGAGTTGGTTGACCCGTTGACTGAACGTGAATTGGAAGTGTTAAACCTTGTTTCAATCGGCTTAACGAATAAAGAAATTGTGGAAAACCTCGGATTGGCTGTCGGGACGGTAAAAGTCCACTTAAACAATATTTTCAGCAAGTTGCAAGTAAATCGCAGAACGAAAGCGGTGGCGCAAGCAAAAGAGTTAAAGCTGCTTTAAGAAATGGGCAAAAAAAAACGGCTCATTTCTTTTTTTTGGAATTTTCCCATCTATAACTTTTGATATATGACAAATTCAGGAAATCAGTGTATCGTGTTGTCAGAAAAGGTGAAAGGAGGATGTGGGCATGATCAATAAAGTAAGGGAGCAACAAACATTGGATATGGAATGGGTTAAGCTCCTATTAGAAGCAAAAAAACTCGGATTAACAGCAGAAGAAATTCTTCATTTTTTACATAACAGTGATATTTATAAAAAAAGATACATTCGCTAAATCTAAATAAGGAATGATCAGCCGGGGCACGCATGTTATTTTATCCCACTTTCTGCAGGACAGGACGTGCGGCAAAGCAAAATATAAAAAATAAAGTTGAAGCATTGTTAACGATCAAAATATCGCTGCCGATATAATCAGTACATATGAATTATGAATTTTGAAGGGGATATCTACATGCTTAAAAAGAAAAAGAAAAAAGAACTTACTTCTATCTTTGGAAAACAAGTGGATCTAGAGCAAATCAAACTGGATGTGACAAATGAAAAATATCAACGACAAATTGCCTTGATTGGCCTTTCCAAAGACGATCTTGTCTGCACTTTTTTATTAAAAGATGTGATCCATGACAATATAGCCAATATTACCGATGCGTTTTATGAAGTCCTTCATCGAGAACCTTTTTTGATCGACTTAATTAACAAATATAGTTCAATAGATAAACAAAAGGAAAAATTGAAAAACCATGTATTGCTCATGTTTAACGGATCCTTGACAGATGAAGATATCAAAAGAATGAAGCGGATTGCAGCAGCCCACGTTCGCATTGGTTTGGATTCCATATGGTATATGAGTTCGTTTCAGCAGTTGCAGAAATCTATAATTTCTGTCGCTGCCAACGCATGTGAAACGAAGGAAGAATTTCACAAGACAGTATGCTCCATCACAAAAATGATCAACTTTGAACAGCAGATTGTATTGGAAGCATATAACACGGAATATGAAAAAAAACGGCAAAAAATCGAAAAAGAAAAACAAGAGCTTCATGAAACCATCGCTCAAACTTCGGTTCGTCTTGCAAGCCTGATTGAAGCAGCCAATTCATTCATCAAAAAAATCAACGAACAATCCAAGCAGATTGCACAAATCGCCGCCGATCGTTTTGAAACAACAGCATCATCCGAATCAGAGGTCAGTTCAAGAAAAGATGACCTGCAATATCAGTCCGACCTTATGATCGATATAAAAGAACGTACTGACAACATTGCCTTAAAAATAAAATCGCTTGAACAAACGTCTGAAAAAATTAATCATGTCGTTTCCATTGTCACTTCCATTGCTGAACAAACCAATCTTTTGGCATTAAACGCCGCCATTGAATCGGCACGCGCAGGTGAATACGGGAAAGGTTTTGCCGTTGTTGCCAATGAAGTGAGAAAGCTTGCGGAAGAAACAAAAAATTCAGTGCTAGGCGTTTCCCAATTCATTGAAGATATCAAATCGAAAATTGGCGATATTGCTTCATCGATTGTTGAAGTAACGGAGATTACTGACAGCGGTTCACAGAGAATGAAGGAGATGAGCCAATTTTTCGACAATATCTTGTATGCGGTCGACAAAAACAAACAACAATCCGAAGAGACGAAAAATGAGCTGGAGAACTTTGCGGTAGTTATTAATGATATTACAAATTCGATCGCCCAAATAAAGGAAACGTCAGAATATTTAAAAAATCTGGCAAATCATATTTAAAATCTCGACCCACCCACCTTTTCATTCCTTACGGAAAGGTGGGTTTATCATTTTGAAAAAAATCAATGGTCAATTTTTATGTTCGTGATCGCTGTTTTCCTTTCAGTTCAGCCAACGGCGTGTTGTTGAGTAAATGCACATGAAATGGAGAAAAATTGCAGTTATTTGTTTAAATCCAATGTTTTGCCTTCTTCCATCTTCGAATTTTCCTTTTTGATCCCGCATATGCCGTTATCGTCGCCATTCTATTCAGCTTTTGCCGGTTTGGATATTATCCGTTTTACAATACTTCTAACTTGAGAAACATTCATCCCGCTGTTAAATGGTTCAGTTCAAGTGCCGAATATGATGGGATTGCCCAATATGACATTTATCACATTCCGCACATGACAGATATGACTTCACAGAGCGATTTTCCTCTTTTATGATTAGAAATATCAAATGAAGAAGGGAATCAAAAAATGACAAAAGAATTGCAAAAAACATTGAGAAAGCAAATGGCTCCTTATGAAAAATCTCACACAAAGAACAGTATTTGGCAGCTGCTCAATACAATAGTGCCGTTTTTTCTGTTATGGTTTTTAGCTTATCAAAGCCTATCCATTTCTTATGTTCTTACTTTTATGATTTGCATCATTGCAGCTGGATTTTTAGTGCGTTTGTTCATCATTTTCCATGATTGCTGCCACTATTCCTTTTTTAAAAACCGCCTTGCCAATAAAATTATGGGAACAATAGCCGGTATTTTAACGTTATTTCCGTACAGCAAATGGCAGCACAACCATTCAGTTCACCACGCAACCAGCTCTAACTTAGATAAGCGCGGGACAGGGGATATATGGGTTTTGACAGTTGATGAATATTTGTCGGCACCACCTTTAACGAAATTCGCCTACAGGATGTATCGCAATCCGTTCGTGATGTTTGGTCTAGGGCCGATCTACGTTTTCCTTATTAAAAATAGATTTAACAGAAAAGGTGCGAGGACAAAGGAACGCATCAACACATATATAACAAACATCTCAATCGCTGTGATCGTTGGGCTGCTTGGTTGGACGATCGGATGGGAGCCGTTTCTTATCGTTCAAGGCACAATCTTTTTCATTTCAGGCTCTTTAGGCATTTGGCTTTTTTACGTACAGCACACATTTGAAGATTCTTATTTTGAAGAAGATGAAAACTGGGAGTATGTGAAGGCAGCTGTTGAAGGGAGTTCATTCTATAAGCTTCCGAAACCGCTGCAATGGTTTACCGGAAACATCGGATTCCACCATGTGCATCATTTGAGCCCAAGGATACCCAATTATAAGCTGGAAGAGGCACACAATCAAACGTATCTTTTACAGAATGTACCAACCATCACTCTAGCGACAAGCTTAAAATCACTCCGATTCCGCTTATGGGATGAGCAAGCGAAAAAGTTTGTCGGGTTTAAAGACTTATCGAAAAAGAAGGAAAAAAAGCCGAAAGTCCATATTGAACCTGAATTGTAAAATCTTTAAAGAATAGCGGCAAAGTTTTCAAGACGCAGTGTACCTTTTTATGATAAGATAACATGTAAAACAAATTTATTTAAGAGGATTTAACCATGACAAAAAAGTATATGATCTTAGAGAAATTCTCGGGAATTTCTCCTTATATATGGAGCGTTTTTAGCATTTTGCCGTTCTATTTTATTTTCCAATCTTCCTCCACAAAGGAAATCATTGCTGGGATCGTGCTGACAATTATCTTTTTCTTTGTATATCGTTTAGCTTTTATTTCCAAAAAGTGGCCCGTCTACTTGTGGACGTCTATCTTGATTGGGATTTCCATCGCGATGACGATTCTTTTCCAATTTATCTATTTTGCCTTTTATATCGCTTATTATAACGGCCATATCAAAAACCGAATTGCTTTTTTAACATTGTACATCATTCACTTAGCGGCAACGACCATCTCAATCAACTATAACGTGGTTCTGCAGGAAAAGTTATTTTTAAAGCAATTGCCATTCGTCATCATTATTTGGATTAGCGTCATCCTTCTCCCATTCAATATTTACAATCGAAAAAAGCAAGGGCAGCTTGAAGAACAGCTTGAAGATGCCAACAAAAGAATTGCCGAGCTCGTTAAACAGGAGGAGCGCCAGCGGATTGCCCGCGATCTTCATGATGCGTTAGGCCAAAAGCTGTCCCTCATCGGTCTAAAAAGTGATTTGGCAAGGAAATTAATTTACAAAGACCCCGAACAGGCCCGAAGCGAGCTGAAAGACGTTCAACAAACCGCAAGAACAGCATTGAATGAAGTAAGAAAGATAGTCTCGCAAATGCGCGGTGTTCGTTTGAAAGAGGAAATCATACATATAAAACAACTACTACAAGCAGCTGAAATCATATTAGTCAGTAATGAAGAAGAATTCACACTATCAAACGTATCCCCGTTTATTGAGAACATTTTAAGTATGTGTTTGAAAGAAGCGGTAACTAATGTTGTAAAACATAGCAAGGCTTGCACTTGCCGTATTGCCATTCAACAATCTTGGAACGAAATATGTATGACGGTGCAAGACGACGGAATTGGCATTAAAGAGGAACGGGATCTTGCAAAAGGAAATGGACTGGTCGGAATAAAAGAACGTTTGGAGTTTGTAAACGGTAGTCTGGATATTTATTCGGAAAAAGGGACTACATTAATCATGAAAATACCGAATGTAGTAAAGCAGACCGTTAAGGAGGGACTAAAATCATGATTCGAATTGTCATAGCTGAAGACCAGCGTATGATGCTCGGCGCCTTAGGAACATTGCTCAATCTGGAAGAGGATATGGAAGTGGTGGGAAAGGCGACTAACGGAGAAGAAGCTGTTTCTCTAGTGAAGCAATATCAGCCTGATGTTTGCATCATGGATATCGAAATGCCCAAAAAAAGTGGACTTGAGGCAGCTGAAGAGCTGAAAGATCTGGAATGTAAAGTGATCATTTTAACAACGTTTGCCCGTTCCGGTTATTTCCAGCGGGCTTTAAAAGCACGTGTAAGCGGCTATTTATTGAAGGACAGTCCCAGCGAGGAACTGGCAAGCTCAATCCGAAGCATCATGGCTGGCAGGCGAATCTATGCGCCAGAACTAATGGATGATGTATACAGTGAAGAAAATCCTCTCACGGAACGGGAAAAAGAAATATTAGAACTCGTAGCCGATGGGAAAAACACGAAAAAAATCGCGGACGAACTGAAACTAAAAACAGGCACGGTCCGAAACTATATTTCAACAATTTTGGATAAGCTTGAAGTAACGAACCGGATCGAAGCGATAAAACAATCCAAAGAAAAGGGATGGTTTAAATAGACATGGAAAAACGGATTTTCGCGACAAAAGCAAAACAGGAACCTAAAATTTGCCGATCGCGCAAAATGAACAGTAATGAACAACTTTTTCCCCTAAGCACGAAAAGTTCCTGAATATATTCTCCTGAAATCATGAGATTCACGTTCCGCTTGCCAATGATCCATTCCCATCATTATTAACCATATTTAGGGCACCCTATTAGAATATTATACTTTTCTAGAGAAAACGATTTTTATATGATGCTTGTTTATCTGTTTTAAGTTTCTCGATCAAAAAATATCTCTTTGTGAGCGGACAAGTTTCCTAGTATATGGAATTGTAGCATCCTATTGTTTTTCATAGATAGGTTTATTGCATAAGATCTGACATGTTTTTTGCGTTTCCCCGCTTTCTAATGCTTGATATTATCAACCATTGGATCAATAATGCCGCCAATACTAGACAACCTGCAGCGAACGGAAGGGTGGAAGGAGTTAATCCGGCAAGCAACACTATTCCTCCAAGAGCGGAACCTACCGCACTTCCTAAATAATTAGCGGAACTGTTTAAAGCGACAACAGCTGCGCCGTGATTAGGCTGCAAACGTAGCAGTTCATGTTGTTGCGGTGCTTGCGAAGCCCAGCCCATCGCCCCCCATAGAACAAAAGGCAAAAAGGATAGGATCGGAAAAGGGAGTGCAAATGGTATGCAGAACATAGCGAAAGCCATGATGGTTAAAATGCCGGCCATGAGCAGCTGCGGCCGCCCCGTCCGATCGATAAAAGTGCCAACGGAAAAGCTCCCGATGACACCCCCAATGCCCCATGCCCACAAATAAGGTGCAAGGCTGCGGGTGTCTTTTAAGTTATCCAAAATGATTGAAATATACGTATAAAGTCCCAAGCTGGCAATGCTTGTTATAAAAGTTACGCTGATGATTGCGGCAACCTGTCCGTTGGCCATCATGGCAAAACGTTGCTGCAGCGATGGCGGCGCCGAAGCAGGAAAGTCTGGAAACGTGATGATAATCCCGATCATAGCGACAAAACCTAGTGCAGTGATGAACCAAAGAGTTGTTTGCCAATCCAAATGTTCAGCAATGAACAATCCGAGCGGAACACCAGCAACCGTTCCCGTGCTCATGCCGCCGAGCGCTATGCCTAGAGCGCGGCCGCGCATCCGTTCGGGAACAAGAGATGCGGCAGCAGCTGCTGCTAGCGGAGAATAAAGCCCTGCTCCGATGCCTGCAATTGCACGAGCTATCAACAGCACGGAGAAACTCGGGGCTAGTGCGCTGGTTCCATTGCCTATTGAGAATACGGCAAGCGCCAGCACTAAAATGCTGCGCATTGGTTTACCAGCCAACAACGTCGCAAAAATCGGAGCCGCCAGTGCATAGCAAAAGGTAAAGATACTTACTGCCTGACCTGCTTGTGAAGCACTAATTTTAAACGTTTCTTCCATTTTCGGCAGCAAACCGGAGATGACATAGGCATCAAACCCGAGAGCGAACATCCCTATCGTGATCAGAAAAACTTTTCGCATCATAACCTCCATTTTCACTAAATCTTTTCATATGAAAAAATTGTTCTTTATTTTCACTTTACAAAACGAACTTTAATATGTCTAATATATATTTAAATCATTATTAATATGTTAAAAATATTAAAAAGGAGAGGCTTTACGTTGGAACTTCGCCATCTGAAATATTTCATCACAGTAGCAGAAGAATTGCATTTTGGCAAAGCTGCTGCCCGATTAAACATAGCGCAGCCGCCATTAAGTCAGCAAATTCGCCAATTAGAGGAAGAAATAGGTGTGCCGCTATTCCTGCGGACAAAAAGAAAGGTAGAGCTGACAAAAGAAGGAGAGGTGTTTTTGGAAAAAGCTTATCAAATTTTGAAGTACGTAGAGGAAGCGGTCGAAACAGTAAAAATGGTAAACCGCGGAGAAGCAGGGCAAATCGTGATCGGTTTTATCGCCTCAGCTGCGTATGATCTTCTTCCTGTTATTTTAGAGCACTATCGAAAACAATACCCGAATATTCATATCGATTTGCAACAGCTGACGACAAGAGAGCAATTGAAAGCTTTGCAAAAAGGCCTTATTGATATAGGAATACTTTGCCATCCTTTCAACATACAAAATGACAGCATTCAGGTTGAAGTCATTCGACAAGAACGAATGGTGGTTGCTTTGCCAAAGGATCATCCGTTGGCTACCAAAACCTCGCCGATTAAACTGGAAGATTTAGCAAACGATCCATTCATTTTAACAGGAAGAAAGGCGAATCAAACTCATTATGATGCAATAATGAATTGTTGTTATCAGGCGGGATTCCATCCGAAGGTAGTACAAGAAACGCAAGAATTGCCTACTGTCTTATCTCTTGTTTCCTCAGGAATGGGTGTGGCGATCGTACCGGCTTCTATTCAACGGGTATTAAATAATAATGTGGTCTATCATGACATTCGGAATAATCCAATTACCACTACAACGGCCTTTGCGTGGAAAAGCGGCAATTTATCTCCAACTGTCCATGCATTTCTCAATTTCATGAAAAAGTCTGTCATCCCGCTTTTTTATAGGAATGATCTTGGTTAGAAGACATTTTTAAGAAAAATATGTAAAAAGCGATCTTCCGTTTCTTTTCCAGTAGCAGACAAAGGTCCGTAAAATCTGACCTATTTATGATTTTATAAAGATAGGTTTAAGTCATCCGGAGAGGATTGATTATGCCAACGCGGCTTACTTATATCCCTATTTGAATGGAAGATGGTTGTTTCTTTCGATAAGGACTTTGTTTTTCCTTAATTAAAATTAGTAGATCTTCAGGATGTTTTAAGAAAATAAAAATTTTGCTACCAGAAGGTAGGAATAATTAGAAAAATCACATTAAAAACCACTGGAGGGAAAAGGAGGGGATGTAAACAAATACGAAAAGTTGAACAGAAAGATATCCAACAACTGTTAAATTTAATTCATTAATACATTGTCGACTTCTATAAAAGGACTAAGCCGGCTAAGAAGTGTTGAAAGATTTGGTAAAGCATTTGTGATACCACGCTTGCAGGAGACATGTCACAGACAAGATGAGTATTATTAGGTTTTGCTCTTCATGATGTGATTAGAAACTGTACTGCTATTACTTAAATCTAGCACCTTAGATCATGAAGACAAATATACGATATTCTCCTATTATAAAAAGGGATAAGCTTTAATTCTATTGCGAATATGTAAAATCGGTGTCTTCTTCATTGATCGCTTCAATTTTCCGACCTTCCTATTCTCGTTCGAATCATACGTTTATTTTAAGCAAACATCTTCAATCCCTCCATTATCGTTTATAGAACAATACGGCGAACGGAAGGAAGTAATTGCATCTAAAATAAAAAGCGTTGACTTTTAGAGCAATGTTTTGTAATATTAAGACCGTAAATACCCATACATGTATGTGTAATATGATTAGTTTAAACCCAAATTTACAACATTCGATAGGAGGAAGAAGGGAATATGTCTGTAAAAACCATGACTGTAAAAGAAATTGCAAATAAAATCATCCAAGGGGAAAACTTGTTTATTGTCGATGTCCGCAATCAAGAAGAGTTTACCGATTGGAGAATCGAAGGAAAGAACGTACAAGTTATGAACATTCCTTATTTTGAGGTTCTTGACGGTGTGGATCCATTCCTCGAACAATTGCCGAAAGAGAAAGAAAACGAAATTTATGTGGTCTGCGCCAAAGGCGGATCTTCGCTATTTGTTGCCGAGCAAATTGAACAAGCAGGGTTTTCTCATATATATTCCATTGAAGGCGGCATGAAAGCATGGAGCGAGCATTTAGAACCAGTCAAAATCGCCGAGCTGAAAAACGGCGGTGCCATTTACCAATTTGTCCGTCTTGGGAAAGGCTGCCTGTCCTATTTGATCGAATCAAACGGAGAAGGTGCGCTTATTGATACAAATCGCATGACCGATGTATACATTCAGTTTGCGAAGGAACGCGGGATTGTCATTAAACATGTAATTGACACCCATTTGCATGCCGACCATATTTCCGGCGGCCGCAAGCTGGCTGAACAGCTTGGAGCGATGTACTATTTGCCGCCGAAAGATGCAAAAGAAGTGACCTTTCCCTATGCACCCATTCTAGATGGGGATCGCATTCAGGTCGGCCATACAGTGATCGAAGCTCTGTATTCACCGGGACATACAATTGGCAGCACTTCGTTTATTGTAGATGACCAATATTTATTAACTGGGGATATTTTATTTATCGATTCCATCGGCCGTCCGGATTTGGCTGGAAAAGCGCAAGATTGGGTCGGGGATTTGCGCAAGACATTATATGAACGCTATAAACAATTAGCAGATAAGTTGTTGGTTTTGCCTGCGCATTTTATGGAACCGAACGAAATGAATGACGATGGAAGTGTGGGAACTACATTAGGTATGCTGTACACAAAAAATCATGGTCTAAATATCCCGAGCGAAGAAGAGTTTCGAAAAACGGTGACGGAAAACTTGCCTCCCCAGCCGAACGCTTATCAGGAAATTCGGCAAACAAATATGGGAAAGCTACATCCAGATGAAGAGCAGCAGCGCGAGATGGAAATCGGTCCAAACCGTTGTGCAGTCCGGTAATGACTAAAAAAAGGGGAGACTGAATCATTCATACCGAGTCTCCTTTTCCTCCCTCCGCAAATATTTTTTAAATTAAGGAAATGGAGGAAGGCAATATTGATAGCTAACAAGTATAGACAATGCCTCTGTTCCAAAATTTGTTTAGAAATATAAATCGGTTGATTATATACTTATACATGTATATAATTGTTCATAAATAAAAACAATGAATGAGGTGAAAAGAAAAATTGGAAGGAATACTGCTTTTGGCTTTATTTATTTTGTTATCAATATCTGTCTATCGGCGGTATTATCCAGTAAGAGGAGTTCCGTGTGTTGACTACCGCGATGAAAGTATAAATTCTTTAACAATTGTAGATCTTCGTGATTACAACGAAAAAACGAATCATCATCCCATTGCGAATTCCTTGCACATACCGTTTGCTTATTTAAAACGGCATGTTTATGAAATTCCTAATAAACCAATCCATGTGATTGCAAGTGATGAAACAGGAAAAAATTTAGGCATTCGCTTTTTACGCAGCCGCGGCTTTAAAGTGAAGAGCTATTCAATGGCCGATTGTCCTTGCAAAGAAAGGAGAAATGCCAAATGGAATACAGCAAAGAAATCAAAAACCGCCTAAAACGAATTGAAGGACAAGTAAAAGGGATTATTGGTATGATGGAACAAGAAAAGGACTGCAAAAGCGTGATTTCTCAACTTTCTGCTGCACGAAACGCTATCGATCGCACTATTGCCGTTATTGTTAGTTCCAACTTAGAGCAATGTATCCGTGAAAGTTTAGAAAATGGAGAAAAAACGGAACACCTTGTAAAGGAAGCAGTAGAGCTGTTAGTAAAAAGCCGTTAAAAATTCGTCAACTTTTCAAAGAAAAGTTGACAAATTTTTTTGTTTTTACTAATATACCAATAGGGGTAATGGTAAATAGATAAAGGAGGTCATTGACAATGAATGCAGATAAAGTATTAGATGCAAAGGGTTTTGCATGCCCAATGCCAGTCGTAAGAGCAAAAAAAGCAATTGATGAGTTAAAAGCCGGTCAAGTTTTAGAGGTGCATACAACGGATAAAGGTTCCAAAATCGATTTGACCGCTTGGGCAAAGGCAAGTGGACATACGGTTGTTAAAATGAAAGAAGAAAATGGCGTTTTTACGTTTTGGATCAAAAAGGGATAATTTTTGCTATCTTTATACCCCTATATGTATTTTAGGAAGAAGGTGGAAACAAAGTGACGCAGCAAAAGAAAAAAACAACGATCATCTTGTTTAGCGGTGACTATGATAAGGCGATGGCAGCGTATATTATCGCGAACGGCGCTGCTGCCTATGACCATGAGGTTACAATTTTCCATACGTTCTGGGGGCTTAACGCATTGCGTAAAGATTCGACAGTTCCGGTCAAAAAAGGATTATTAGAAAAAATGTTTGCGAAAATGATGCCGCGTGGTGCGGATCGCATGGGACTTTCGCGAATGAACTTTGGCGGAATCGGCCCGAGGCTAATTAAGCGGGTAATCAAAAAACATAATGCCGTGCCGCTGCCGCAATTAATCGATATGGCAAAAGAACAAGGAATAAAGCTGGTTGCTTGCCAAATGACAGTCGATCTTTTAGGACTGCAACAGGAGGAATTGATAGACGGCATCGAATTTGCAGGGGTTGCTGCGTATTTAGCAGATGCTTCTGAAGGAAATGTCAATTTGTTTGTTTAAGGTGGGGCCTATGGTTCAAACCATCATTAATATTGGTCTAGTTCTATTGGTGATATGGTTCGTTGTCAATCGGTTTCTGCCCATAAAAGGAGTGCGAATCATATCTGTAGTGCAATTAAAGAAGGAATTACGAAAAAAAGATGTTCATTACATTGACGTACGCACACCTATTGAGTTTCATACGAACCATATTCCTGGTTTTAAAAATATTCCGCTTTACGAGCTTCCAAAACGAGTGCACGAACTATCAAAAGATAAAGAAGTCATTGTGATTTGTCAAAGTGGAATGAGAAGCGCCAAAGCAAGCAAATTTTTAAAGAAATTAGGATTTCAACGTGTCACCAATGTAAAAGGAGGTATAAATGCTTGGTCATGAAGGAGGTCAAACGGATGAAACAACTGACGGCAAAAGAAGTTGAGACACTGTTCCGTGAAGGGAAAACATTCAATATTATTGATGTCCGCGAAGCAGAGGAAGTCGCATCCGGAAAAATCCCTGGTTCAATAAATATTCCGCTGGGGCTGCTCGAGTTTCGCATGAATGAACTAGATAAAGAAAAAGAATACATTCTCGTCTGCCGTTCTGGCGGAAGAAGCGGCCGAGCTGCACAACTGTTGGAAAGTTACGGATATAAGGTCATCAATATGACAGGCGGTATGCTGGAATGGGAAGGTCCAGTAGAATAGCAGTCCCATCATTTAAGGAGGAGAAAAATAATGATTCAAGTGGATATGACAGTAGACGCCAAAGGGTTGTCTTGCCCTATGCCGATTGTCAAAGCGAAAAAAGCGATTCAGGAGTTGAAGCCGGGACAAGTGCTAGAAGTACAGGCAACGGACAGAGGATCGAAAGCGGATATGAAAGCATGGGCAGAAAGCACTGGGCATCACTATCTCGGTACAATTGAAGAAGAGGGGGTATTAAAACACTATATTCGTAGAGCAAGCGAGAGCGAGGCAATGAAGGAAGCGACATTCTCCCATGTCATTTCCAATGAGGAATTAGCGAACAAAATGAATGATGCGTCAATTATCATTTTAGATGTCCGCGAATCGGCAGAGTTTGCGTTCGGGCACATTCCCGGTGCGGTTTCGATTCCTCTTGGAGAATTGGAGGAAAGGATCCATGAACTCCCGCAAGATAAGAACATTTATGTGGTCTGCCGTACGGGAACGCGCAGCGGTTTAGCAGCCCAAAAATTAGCGAAAAAAGGATTTTCAAACGTATGGAATATCGTTCCCGGCATGTCTGAATGGAATGGGCCGCTCGAACAGTTCAATTAATGATAGAACGGCATTTTTTGGTTAGTAATATACCATATGGGGTATAAATATCAGCAAAAGAAACCCAATTTTTTGTTGTATGAAGAGCGAACGATTTCTTCGATTGGAAAATTAAAGGCGTTAATTTTGAATATTAAAATGTTCCTTATTATGATTTAATCAATGTGCCAAATCAATGTTCGATTGCATTAAAGGGGGGGCACAAGTCAACGGGCATGCGATGGCAAAGAAGAAAATGGTGTATAGATATTCGTATTAAAAGACTTGCGGGGTGCGTATATGGGTACCCCCAATTTTAATAAAATCAAAGGGGCAGTATATCGATGGAAATGACCTTCAATTTTATTATTGTGATTTTCCTTATTGGTTTTATCGGTTCCTTTCTTTCTGGCATGGTTGGCATTGGCGGTTCCATAATTAAATATCCGATGCTTCTTTACATTCCGCCGTTTTTTGGACTTGCGGCCTTCAGCGCCCATGAAGTATCGGGGATCAGTGCTGTCCAGGTATTTTTTGCGACGATTGGCGGTGTTTTAGTCTATCGGAAAGACGGATATTTAAATAAGTCGTTGATTCTTTACATGGGGATCAGCATTTTAATTGGAAGTTTCATTGGTGGATATGGCTCTAGGGTAATGAGTGAAGGAAGCATAAATCTTGTTTACGGAATTCTAGCAGCATCAGCTGCTATCATGATGTTTGTTCCAAATAAAGGGATTGATGATATTCCGTTGGACAAGGTGACCTTTAATAAATGGATGGCAGCGGCGCTTTCATTTATTATCGGAATTGGATCAGGAATTGTTGGGGCGGCAGGTGCATTTCTTTTAGTGCCGATTATGCTTGTGGTGCTAAAAATTCCAACGAGAATGACAATTGCTTCCTCATTAGCGATTACATTTATTTCCTCAATCGGATCGTCGTTTGGAAAAATCACAACGGGGCAAGTTGAATTCATCCCTGCGATTATTATGGTCATTGCAAGTTTGATTGCATCTCCATTAGGCGCAAAAGCAGGACAAAAAATGAGTACAAAAGTGCTCCAAGTGATTTTAGCTGTCATTATTTTAACGACGGCAGCGAAAATTTGGATCGATATTCTTTAAGTTTTGTATAGATAAAGAAAAAAAGGAAATATCTCTATCTTAAGAGTGATAAGGAGCGGAACTTTATGTTGAATAGGAAGCCATGATGATGAACATAGGTATGATGTTAAATATGTTATTTTGGATCATTATTATTGGATTTGCAATATATGGGATGATCTTGTGAATCATAAAACCATTTGAAAATGAATTAAATCATGCAAAGCGCGACTTGCCCGGGGAGAAATTGATGCAGAAGAATATGAAGAGAAAAAACGGCTATTAAAAGATTAATGAGTCGTCTTTAGATTTCTTCAAAAAAATTGAAGTACATATGTAAGATAGCATGAGATATGTTCGAGAATAAACAAATCTCCATATTCTCATCAAATTTATTGTCTATAATGGTTTTAAAACAAAGGGAGGGCTCATAGATGAACATTCCTATTGCTGTAATGCACATTGGACTTTTTATATCTCCTGTCCCCTGTAAAGCGCCTGTTAAAACCTTTGCCTTTTTAAAACCCCCGGCTACTATATAACGAGCAATAAGCGAGGACGTACCTACTCCGATTGCCATAAAAACCGAAACATTTCCTAAACTTGACAAAAAACTGAATGTGAAATATTATATATGAACATATGATCATATATAATAATTACCATTCTGAACATTATGGAGGCGTTTTATCATGCATCACCACCATCATTCTCACGATAACGGCAGAGAAGGGAATAAAAAAGGACTTACGATTGCACTTCTCATTACTACTGGAATTATGTTGTTAGAGTTTTTCGGAGGTTTAATCACAAACAGTCTGGCTCTTCTTTCTGACTCTGGCCATATGCTTAATGATGCCAGTTCACTTGCTCTTAGCTTAGTTGCGATTTGGTTTGCCGTCAAACCAGCTTCACCTAATAAAACGTATGGCTTTTATCGTTTTGAAATCTTAGCGGCTTTATTTAATGGAGTTACCTTGTTCGTGATCGCCGGGTTTATCGTATGGGAAGCTATTCTGCGTTTTTACAACCCGACAACCGTAGCTAGCGGTTCTATGATGTTGATTGCGTCCATTGGTCTTTTTGCCAATTTTTTAAGCGCTTGGGCGTTAATGAGAAAAGGGGATGTGAAAAATAACGTCAATCTTCGTAGTGCGTACCTTCACGTTATTGGTGATGCTTTAGGTTCTGTTGGAGCCATTGTTGCAGGACTCATCATGTGGCTCTTTGGTTGGTATGTAGCTGACCCGATTATTTCAGTTCTGGTTGCCTTATTAATCTTGAAAGGCGCTTCGGGAGTAATTAAACATACGGTTCACATTTTGATGGAAGGAACGCCCATTACCATTGACCTAAATGAAGTAAAAAAAGTCTTAGAAAGTATTGAAGGAGTTATGAATGTTCACGACTTCCATATTTGGACAATTACATCAGGAATGGATTCATTAAGTTGCCATATATTGATTGAAGATCATCAAGACAGCCAAAAGGTTTTACAAGAAGCGATCCATTTAATTGAGGAACACTTTAAAATTCAGCATACAACCATTCAAATTGAGACTTCTCAAATCCATCACGTGGACATGAAAGTCTAACCAAAAGTATAATCAAAATCAGATAATTAAACAAATTAAACGATAGAAATTTTCTTTGTCCAAAAAAATTTCTGATATACAATTTGTTTAGGTGGCATTTTCCTTGCTTTTACATCTTCTAAGTGTAGGAGCATATTTTTTGCTCATCACTGGACAGCAATTGATACTTAAGCAACAAATTTATAGAACAAACAATATAAAGGCTGGCTAATGAATAACGACTAGGACAGATGGATGAATCTTATATTGGAATATCTTTTGTTTATTTTTTAGAAGAAAAGAGCAAAGATATTTAAAAATTTAAATTATGAAATTTCTATATTTCATATTGACTGTCAATTCTACTTCTATAATCATCAAAACACAACAATGATATGACCAAAACATCTTTTGTTGGATCAATTTTATCTTAAATTATAAGGACTTAACTCGGGTGCATGTCTTTTTGCTTTCTTAAAATATTTAACGTTCCACAATTTCTGCAAAATTCATTGTTACAATTTGGTCATCAGTAAGAGAAGAAGGTGAGAAAAAGGGTGTAGAAATCAAAAGGGGGTATTGGCTGCTCTTACATAATGACAGGGATATGTATTAATCGCTATAGGTCTTTAACCTCAGCTTCGTTTGAAAAGTTTCAATTAGATGCTTCAAATGTTCAAAATATAATTTTTGGATAGTGGTTCAAATTCTTCTATAGTGATCGAGTGCGAACGATGAAGATACGCCTGATTATGCAAGGCCAAGCAACCCCAATCGCAAAACATGATTATGTCCGCATTAAATATTGGTTTAAACAAAATATGCTGAATAGATGTCCAGTTAACCAGACAAAAATACTAGAAGGAACAATACAATTGCATCTTATACCCCTTACCGGTATAATGTATTTAAGATGATCTGTCATATATGAGGTGTTGCCAATGAATCAATATGAAGAAAACCATCTAAACGCCAAGATGGTGCCGAGAACTGAAGAAGAGATCGAAAGCATCGTCAAGCGTTTGAAGCGCATTGAAGGACAAGTGCGTGGGGTGCAAAAAATGGTTGAGGATAATCGGTACTGTATTGATATTTTAGTGCAAATTTCTGCGATTCAAGCTGCGTTAAACAAAGTCGGTTTGAACATGCTGGAACGCCATGTCAATCATTGCGTTGCTAAGGCGCTCCGCGAAGGCAGCGGAGAAGAATCCGTCAGGGAATTAATGGATGTGATTAAGCAATTCTCAAAGTAAAGGAGGGAAAAGTTTATGCGTGAGCAAAAACACATAACCTTGAAAGTAACCGGTATGACATGTGCGGCATGTTCCAATCGTATCGAGAAAGTGTTGAACAAAATGGATGGAGTAAAAGCCAATGTCAATTTGGCGATGGAAAAGGCAACGATTGAATTTGATCCATCGAAACGAAGCATAGCCGATATCCAAACGAAAATTGAGAGCTTGGGGTATGGCGTTGCCACTGAAAAGGTGGCGCTAGATATTGAAGGGATGACATGCGCAGCATGTGCCACTCGGATTGAAAAAGGGTTAAATCGTATGGAAGGTGTGACAAACGCTGTTGTAAATTTGGCGGCTAACAGTGCCGTTGTAGAATACAACGAAGGCATTACTTCTTTAGAAGACATTTTAGAGAAAATCAAAAAGCTTGGGTACAAGGCACGGATCCGTAACAGAGAACAAGATCAGGCAAGCCGGAAAGAAAAGGTTATTAAACAAAAACAGCGGCAGCTTGCCATCTCCATTATTTTATCGCTGCCTTTGCTTTATACGATGATTGCTCATATGCCGTTTGATATAGGCTTGCCGATGCCGCACATGTTGATGAATCCGTGGTTCCAGCTTCTTTTGGCCACACCCGTTCAGTTCTACATCGGCGGTCCATTCTATATAGGGGCGTACCGGGCATTACGAAATAAGAGCGCCAACATGGATGTACTAGTGGCGCTTGGAACGTCGGCAGCTTATTTTTACAGCTTGTCCGAAGCTTTCAAAACATTAGGAAATCCTGAATATATACCAAGATTGTATTTTGAAACAAGTGCTGTGTTAATTTCGCTTGTACTTGTTGGAAAATATTTCGAGTCTCTTGCGAAAGGGAGAACAACAGAAGCCATCTCCAAGTTGTTGAACCTTCAGGCAAAAGAAGCGACTGTCATCCGTAATGGGGAGGAAATAAGAGCACCGCTTGAAAAAGTGGTGATCGGTGATACCATTCTCGTCAGACCGGGAGAAAAAATTCCTGTTGACGGAATCGTCATTGCCGGGGTATCTTCCGTAGACGAATCAATGATTACCGGTGAATCCATACCTGTTGATAAGAAGGAAGGCGACTCGGTCATCGGGGCAACCATTAACAAAAACGGTGTTCTAACCATTCGTGCAGAAAAGATAGGGAAAGATACAGCACTTGCCAATATCATTAAAATCGTTGAAGAGGCACAAGGCTCGAAAGCGCCGATTCAACGCATGGCTGATGTCATCTCAGGTATTTTCGTGCCGATTGTTGTTGGAATTGCTGTCGTTGCATTTATTGTATGGTACTACTTTGTTGCACCAAGCGACTTGCCGAAGGCGCTTGAGGTGGCGATTGCCGTTCTCGTCATTGCGTGTCCTTGTGCACTTGGCTTAGCCACACCGACATCGATTATGGTCGGAACAGGCAAAGGGGCGGAAAAGGGAATCCTTTTTAAAGGAGGTGAGTACTTAGAGGGAACGCATAAAATCAATGCCGTATTACTGGATAAAACAGGAACAGTGACAAAAGGGAAACCAGAAGTAACAGATGTGTTACAATTCCAAGAAGGTATGATCGAATATGCCGTTTCGGCAGAGAGCGCATCGGAACATCCGCTGGCTCATGCCATTGTGGAATATGGAAAGAAACGAGAGGTTTCTATAAAGCAGCTGGAACATTTCTCTGCCATCACCGGCCACGGAATCGAAGCTGTCATTGATCGAAAAAATGTCCTTGTTGGAACGCGAAAATTAATGAAAGAACGCTCTGTCGAGATTGCCATGCATGAAGACAAAATGATAGAGCTTGAAAATCAGGGAAAAACTGCTATGCTAGTTGCCATCGAAGGACAGCTTGCCGGCATCATCGCTGTTGCGGATACGGTAAAAGAAAGCTCGAAGGAAGCGATTCAAACATTAAAGCAATTGGGGATTGAAGCATACATGGTAACGGGAGACAACAAACGGACTGCGGACGCGATCGCAAACCAAGTGCACATCGATCATGTCTATGCAGAGGTTCTTCCAGAAGACAAAGCGAAAATCGTTGAGGAACTGCAAAAACAAGGGAAACAAGTGGCGATGGTCGGAGATGGAATTAATGACGCTCCTGCCCTTGCGAAAGCGGATATTGGAATGGCCATCGGTACAGGAGCTGATGTCGCCATCGAAACGGCAGATGTTACCTTGGTCGGCGGAGATTTAGCCCATATTCCGAAAGCGATTGAGCTAAGCCGCAAAACAATGAAAAACATTCGGCAAAACTTGTTCTGGGCTCTGTTCTATAATACAATTGGCATTCCTGTAGCTGCCGCTGGATTGTTGGAGCCTTGGATTGCCGGAGCGGCAATGGCTTTCAGTTCCGTATCTGTTGTGAGCAACGCGCTTCGCTTGAAACGCGTGAAAATATAAAATGGCAAATAGGGAGGAATAATGATGACCATTACATTAAATGTCCAAGGAATGACTTGCGGTCATTGCAAAATGGCTGTGACGAACGCCCTTAAAGAGCTAGACGGTGTTAAACATATAGAAGTACATCTGCAAGAAGGTACTGTGGATGTAGATTATGATGAAACAAAAGTAAATGTAGAAAACATGAAAGAAGCGATTGAAGAGCAAGGGTATGATGTGAAGTAAACGAAAGCCTCCTCTACTTATGATATTATCCCTCTTGTGTAGACAGTGTAAAAAAGGACACACTGCTGTACAGGAGGGATTTTTTTGGATAAATCAAATGCAAAATACAGATTTTTGAATTTAAATTGCGTACAGTCATGATGTATTTGCATGAACAATTAGGCTATCGAAAAGTGGCCAAGAGAATGGGAATAAAAGATCCTAAAAGGGTACGTATTTGGATAAAGAACTATCAACAGTATGGAGAAGAAGGATTAAAAGAACGTAGAGGAAAAACCATTTCCTCTAAGCGGGGACGACCTAGAAAGAAACCACTAACAGTAGAAGAAGAAAATCAAAAACTCAAAGCAGAAAATGAATTCTTAAAAAAGTTTATTGTTTTGAAAAGGAGGTGAAAACCAGAGACAAAACCGTCTTCTATTTCATCATTCATGCTCTTAGTTGTTCCTATCCTATTTCTTTGTTATGTAAGATAGCATGTGTTTCAAGAAGCAGTTATTATAAGTGGCTGAAACGAAGAAATGTAGCCACAGTGAGAGATTTAAGAAATCAGGACATCTTGAATTTGATCGTGGAAGCCTATGAAGTATTCAATGGAACCTATGGTTATCCAACAGTAAAAGCATACATTTTGCGGGAGTACGGGTGGAGAATCAGTCACAAATGTATTTATCGTTTAATGAAGCGGATGAATCTTTCAGGCGAAAATTCGCAGAAAAAAACAAGTGTATAGAAAAGGTTCGGGAAAGAATGACGGTACCGAACGTATTAAATAGACAATTTACAGCGAGGAAACCAAATGAGAAATGGGTGACAGATATTACCTATCTCCTTTTAAACAACCAGCGTCTATACTTATCCGTTATATACGATCTCTTTAACAGAGAAATTATTTCGTATTGAATCAGTAAAAAAAATGATGTTCAGCTAGTTCTTGATACCTTAGACGAAGCAATAAAAAAACGAGATGTGAATGGAACCATTTTACACAGTGACCAAGGGTTTCAGTACACATCCCATGAGTACCACGCAGCTCTTCAACAACATGGTATCATTCCAAGTATGTCCAGAAAAGCAGACTGTTTAGACAATGTTTGTATAGAAAACTTTTTTAGCCATCTAAAAACAGAATGTATATATCTTGGGGAAAGGGATATGTCCATTATAGGGGAGGTGTTTATTTTTTGTTTCATGAAGATTGCGTATTAGGGGGTGTCTGAAAAGCCTATTTTAGTGTCACATGTTTCCAAATAAAAGACCAAAGAATGTTAATTTAACAGCATTTTTTGGTCTTACTTTTTTCATGTTTGGGCTGAAAAACCATTTTTCGGACAACCCCAAAAAAAGAAGCTTCCAATCCAAGCGGTTCGCTTCGGAGTCGGAAGCTGTTTTTGGGAACGGCAGGCTATCGAACCGTTACTTTCACCGGTTTGCTCACGTTTCCAGACCGGTCTGGTTTAATCCAGACGGAGAAATATTGAAAGTATTACAGGCGGAAATATATGTGGATGTGATTTTAAATGGAATAAAAAAGAGAAAAAAGTAAAAAAAAATAAACATAGTTTCATATAGAGGAACAGTAAAGTTGACTAGTAATTTGAGTTTTTTATCATAAAAATAAGGAATATTTTGAAAATTCAAATTCCATCACCGTGTATTTTGTCAATTTTACACTTTAATTTAATAAAAGGGGGAGATGTGCGATGCTAAGCAAAGAACAAAATGATCAATTGACACAAATTGGTCCTGGAACACCGATGGGAGAGCTTTTAAGAAGATATTGGCAACCAATAGCAGCCAGTTCAGAAGTCGAAAAGATTGGATCAACTAAAAAAGTAAAGCTTTTGGGAGAAGATCTTGTTTTATACCGGGATAAATTAAACAATTTAGGACTTGTTGCAGAAAGATGCGCTCATAGGGGCGTATCTCTTGAATACGGCATACCAGAAAAATGCGGCATACGATGTCAATATCATGGGTGGTTATATAACGCAGATGGCCAGTGTATCGAACAACCAAATGAGCCCGGAAATAGCACGTTTAAAAATCGCATTAAGATTGCCGGCTATAAGGTAAAAGAATTAGGCGGGCTAGTATTTGCCTATCTGGGTCCTGCTCCAGCTCCTGAGTTGCCTAGATGGGATCTTTTCGTACGGAAAAACGTGATTCGGGCTATTGGATACGCTATCGTACCGTGCAACTGGCTGCAAATTATGGAAAACTCTTTAGATCCAACGCATCTTGAATGGTTGCATGGTCACTATTTTCAACATGTTTTTGAACAGCAAGGAAGACCGCAAGAAGAATGGCCAATCACAAAACATCATATTAAAATCGGATTTGATGAATTTGAATGGGGAATTATTAAACGTCGAGTTCTAGAAGGGCAAACAGAAGAAAATGAAGACTGGGCAATCGGCCATCCTATTGTATTTCCAAATATTTTGCGCGTCGGTGACAGAGGCGCTCATTCTTTCCAAATTCGCGTTCCGATGGATGACACCCATACGTTACATTTTTGGTATACATGTTTTATCCCAAAAGAAGGTGTAAAAGTACCGGATGATTATCCAATTTCTTTGTATGAGTGTCCAATAAAAGATGAGAACGGCAAATTTATCACCGATTATATTGACGGTCAGGATATGATGGCATGGATTACACAAGGGCCTATTGCCGATCGAACGACAGAGCGGCTCGGAACATCTGATAAAGGCATTATTATGTATCGCCAAATGCTAAAGAGAGAGTTAAAGAAAGTGCAAGAGGGAAAAGATCCGAAATGTGTTATACGCGATCCTCAGAAAAATGAATGTATCGAGTTACCGCAAGAGGAAAACAAATTTAGTGAAGGTGAACTGTTGACAGGGGTAGCGAAAGACTGGAATACACGTTATGCTCCAAATCTTGATGAGATTATTGCGATTTGCCGTGGAGAAAAAGTTGTTTCAAGTATTTCATAAAGGAAGGAGTTCCTTCTTATTATTGAAGGAACTTCTTATTCTTATCTATTTTAATTGGAGGGATTCATAAATGAGCGAAAAGAACAAAGGCGTGATTGCATTAAAGTTTTGCCCCAATTGCGGAGAGTCATTATTGAAGTTAAATAGCTTTTTAAATGAATATTGGATTTCTCATGATACCGTTTATTTTTGTTGGTGCAGCGAGTGTTCATGGAGAGGAGAAATTATCGAGATCAAGCGCGTTACTGCTCCGGAGCTAGCTAGCGTATAAGAAAGATGAAAGAGGGATAAAAGTGAACGAATCAGTCAATGAACTACGTAAAAAGGTTGCGCTCGCCTGTAGAATACTAGCGATGGAAGGGCTAGTTGATGGGATACTAGGTCACGTGAGCGCTCGAATCCCAAACACTAATGAAATGTTTATTCGTTGTAGAGGAGATTTTGAAAATGGTGTTAGATATACATCCGTTGACGCCATTAGGCGGGTGGATTTTGATGGAAATGGGGATGATCTGCAAGGAAAATATGAACTTCCTAAGGAATTTCCAATACATGGGGAAATTATGAAATCACGGCCTGAAGTTGGTTGTGTGATTCATGCCCATCCTCCTGCGGCATTGATTTGCGGGATTGCAGATTTTCCATTGCGACCTATTTTTGGAGCTTTTAACATACCAGCCATGCGAATGGCGCTAGAAGGAATACCTGTTTTCCAAAGGTCTTACCTAGTCACCCGCCCGGAATTGGCCGCTCCAATGATTGAGGCAATGGGAAACAAAAACGTTTGTTTAATGAAGGGACATGGAATTACAGTAACAGGTGCTACAGTTGAAGAAGCAACAATCCATGCGTTAAATTTCCATGCACTCGCAACAACAACCTTGGAAGTAGCCAAAACAGGACGGGAAGCACCTGTGATTTCGGACGATGATATTGCAGAGCTCCCTGACTTAGGAACCAAGTTCAATGCCAAATGGGTTTGGCGGTATTATGTCAAAAAACTAAAGGAATGTGAAAAATGAATGTTTGAAAGGAGATAGTTTATGTCTTTGCAACATGGAATATTAAATATAGGAATTGTGGGGTTGGGAATTGCTGGATCATCGATGATTCCCGCAATACTGGAACACCCAAAGGTTCGATTAGTTGCAGCTGCCACCAGAAATAAAGAAAGGCTCGAAAAATTTGCTAGAGATTACAATGTTCAAACGTATGCTTCAATTGAGGACTTATGCAAAAGTAATAGTGTAGATGCGGTATACATCGCAACTCCTACCGAACTACACGCGGAACACGTCAGAATCGCCGCCGAATCCAAAAAGCATATTATAGTGGAAAAGCCATTGGCCATTTCACTAGAAGAAGCGGATCAGATGATTGAAACAGCTGAAAAAAACGGAGTCCGGCTTATCGTCGGACACTCCCACAGTTTTGAACCTCCAATCCAAAAAATGAAAGAAATTATAGATAGTGGAGAACTAGGGAGAGTATTCATGATTCACAATTGGTATTACAATGACTGGCTATATCGCCCTAGAACACCGGAAGAATTAAAAACAGAACTCGGGGGAGGCGTTACCTATCGACAAGGATCTCATCAATTTGACATTATTAGGTTTTTAGGTGGAGGAATGGTTCGAAGCGTTCGCGCAGTGACGGGGGTGTGGGATAAATCCCGTCACACGGAAGGAAACCACACCGTGTTTTTAGAATTTGAAGATGGAACTGCCGCGACAGCTGTTTATAATGGATATGACCACTTCCATACAACCGAGTTAACGTTTGATATCGGTGAGGGTGGACCAGTAATAAAATCGACTATTTATGCACAAGCCCGCCGAAGAATTAAAGAAGCAAAATCTCGAACAGAAGAATTGGCTTTAAAAACGGCTGCTGGATATGGTGGGAATTTATCGAAAAACTACAATGATTCTGAAAAACATTATCCCTTCTTTGGATTGACAGTTGTGAGCTGTGAAAAGGGAGATATCCGTCAACATCCTGAAGGATTAATCGTTTACGGAGAATATGAAAAATATGTTGTACCAATACCGAAAGAAAAAACAGGGCGTTATAACGTAATTGATGAACTTTACAAAGCCGTAGTCGAGGAAGAGCCTCAAGTACACAACGGGCAATGGGCTAAAGCCAATTTAGAGGTGTGCATTAAAGCATTGCAATCCTCTAAGGAACGAAAAGAATTATATCTAAATCATCAAGTGCCTGTTAAAAAGAGGTGAATAAGAGTGAAATCTTTTTTAGAAATATTATTTAGTACCGGCACGATTAGAGAGCCGGATGGTTGGATCAGGAAAATGGTTCTATTGATTATTTCTGGTATTACAATTTTTCAGTTTTACGTAATTTTATTTACAGCTATGGATCCATTTCTACACAACTCTATATTCATCACTTTTATGTTAGCGGTTACATTTATTGTGTTCTCTTTTGGTTCAAATAAAGTGGGAAACAAAGTTCCATTCTATGACATTCTAATTTCTCTTATCTTAATAGGAATTGGTCTTTTCATGATTGTCAATTCTGAGCGTTTTCTTACTCGTTGGCCTCTGGCCGATCCTTTAACATCTATGGAAATCGTCGTTGGAACGCTCCTATTTCTCATCATATTTGAGGTCACTAGAAGAACTTTGGGGATTGGTATGTTGATAATTGTAAGCGCTTTAGTTCTCTATGCATTCTTTGGACACCTAATTCCCGGTTCATTCGGACATCGACAATATCATCTCATGGCATTTATAGATCAGATGGTATATACAGTAAATGGCGTTTTTGGTTCTATTGCTAGTGTTGCAGCGACCTATGTGTTCTTCTTTGTCCTCTTTGGCAATTTGTTTAACGCCTCAGGAGGAGGGGACTTCTTTTATGAGCTGTCCAAAGCATTAACTGGTCGAGTAGCAGGTGGTCCAGCCAAAGTGGCGGTCATTTCCAGCGGGTTGTATGGCTCGATTTCTGGGAGTCCAACGGCTGATGTCGCCACAACAGGTTCTTTTACCATCCCCTCCATGAAAAAAGCAAGATATTCTAGTGTTTATGCAGGAGCAATTGAAGCAACAGCAGCTACCGGTGGCAGCATTCTTCCACCAGTAATGGGATCTGCGGCGTTTCTGATGGCGGAAATGACAGGGATTTCCTATTCGTCAATAGCCATGTCAGCTCTAATACCAGGACTTCTATACTATATAGCTATTTTTCTTCAAGTGCATTTCCAAGCGAAAAAATTGAAAATGGCTGGTTATGAAAATGAACAGATTCCGACTGTAAAAAGCGTTATGAAATCCATGGGGCAATTTGTCATTCCAATTATCGTTCTCATCGTATTTCTGGAACAAGGCTTCACTCCGGTGCTTGGGGCTATTGCAGCTTCTGCGGCAACGGTGATCGTTAGTTATTTTAAGAAAGAGACACGCTTAACTCCCCGCAAAATCTTTAAGACATTAATTGATACCACGATTCGTATTTCCCCATTGGTTGCTGTTTGTGCAGCCGCTGGTGTTGTAGCCGGAGTGATTCAGGTAACCGGATTGGCAGGAAAATTTTCCGCGCTGATTCATGACGTATCAGGCGGCAGTCTATTCATGACGATGGTCGTTACGATGGTCGTTTGCATCATTTTTGGAATGGGGATGCCTACGCCCGCAGCCTATGTTCTAACTGCAGTACTGGCAGCGCCTATTATGATCGAAGTAGGCATCGACAAGCTGCAAGCCCATTTATTCATTTTATACTTCGCCTGCTTATCTGCGATTACTCCTCCTGTTGCAGTAGCAGCTTATGCAGCTGCCGCAATTGCAGACGCTAATCCGATGAAAATTGGTTTTCTGGCGTGTCGATTAGGGATCGTCGCGTTTATTATTCCATATATGTTTGTTTATGATTCCTCTTTGCTGTTGATTGGTTCGATGGGTGACATTGTCGTTTCGGTATTGACAGCCGTAATAGGGATCGTCTGTCTAGCATCGGGGTTCGAAGGTTGGTTTGGAAAAATGTTGAATGAATGGGAGCGTATCATCGTCTGTATTAGTGGCTTGCTTCTTATCTATCCTAATTATGTTTCTAGTGTTATCGGGTTGGCAGTAGCCTGTTGGATATTAGTGCCGAAATTTCCTGATCTGGTTAGAGATTTTAAAAACATGAGAAGAATCGAAATAGATGGATGAAACGGAAATCAGCAATTCTCTCGTTATTCAGAACGACGAAAGCAGACAATTTTTATGAAGGAAATGTTCTTTTAAATCAATAGGGGGGAAAGGAATGAAAAGAAGATGCTATCAAATTGTTGCGGTTTTTCTATCTTCCCTCATTTTATTAACAGGTTGTGGGATGAGCGAAAAAAAACAAAAAGTCGTTGCTTCAAATGGAAGTACGAGTGGCGATGAATTAAAAGTGACTATTGCCGGCGGCTCTTCCGGTGGGTTATGGAGTACCGTTGGCGAAGGGCTAGGAGAAGCTATTAAAAGATATTATCCGAAATGTACGTTTACGTATCAGCCGGGACAAGATGGGGCTAATGTCATAACAGTGATAACCAATCAAGCCGATTTTGGGATCGTCAGTTCTGCGGCAGCGAAATGGGCCTATAATGGCGAAAAACCATACTCTTCAAAAGTGGATAAAGTACGTACCGTTGCTTTTCTTCATCCAATGCCTTATCACTTTGTTGTCGTTCAAAAGTCAGGCATTCAATCCATTAAACAAATTGTAGAAGAGAAAATTCCGTTTGTAGCAGCTGTCAATACGAAAAATTCTCCGATGGAAATTTCCAACCATATTGTGTTAGAAAGTTATGGAACCAGTTATGAGGAAATTGAAAAGAACGGAGGTAAGATTCAGTATATTGCCCCAAGTAAAGCGAATGATCAGATCAGCGATAACAAAATGGATGGGTCGTTATCTCCGCTGCCAGCTCCGGCAGGGAACCTAGTCGAATTAAATACGACTAGGCCGCTTAAATTACTTTCTCTTTCCGATAGGTCAATAAGAGCAATGGAAGAAAAATTAGGTGCAAAACCATATACTATTAAGGCAGGAACCTATTCCTTTGTGAAGAAGGATATTCGCACTGCTTCGATTGATACGATCCTAATTACAAGTGCGGATGTACCAGAAGATGTAGTGTATAAAGTAACCAAGGCGATATATGAAAATTTAGATTATTTGTATACGGTTCATAAGTCCTTTAAGGCTATGACGAAAGAAACGATTGCAAATGTGACAGGTGCTCCTTTGCATCCGGGAGCTGAAAAGTTCTACAAAGAAGTAGGAATTTTGAAATAAAGAATATGGATAGCGGTAATAATCATTTATTGCCGCTATCTGTTTTTCTGCCAAGATAGATGGCGTTTAACTGTGAAAGAAGAGTTTAGAATGGTAAATATTCGCAAAAACTATAAGAGGAAGAGGGAACGAAAAGTGGGGGAATTGCTAGCATGTATAGCGTTGGTTTTATTTTCCGGTAATATTATTCTTACCAAGATAGCTGCGTCCCGGCTAAATCTAGATTTAGGATTTCTAATTTCTGTGATAGTGAACGTATTATTCAGCGCTTTTCTATTTTTCATTCAAGTGATTTTTTTTGAGATTAATTTGGATTGGAATACAAAAGGAGTCGTATTATTTTTATTAGCTGGTTTGTTTAGCACCTATTTAGGGCGGTGGTTTTTCTTTGAGACCATTGATAAATTAGGGCCAGCGAGAGCAAGCGCCTTTCAAGTAAGTAATCCGTTGTTTACAACGATAATAGCATGGGTGTTTATAGGGGAAAAATTCAATTTCAAGGATTTCATTTCTATTATAATCATTCTATTAGGATTGTTCTTAGTATCTTATGTTCCAAGGGATTTTATTAAAAATGAAACGGCAGCTAGCAAAGAATTTTTAGAAGTACAGTCTGCTAGAACAAATCCTATAAAGTGGATCGTCCAATCCGGAGTGCTACTGGCTTTTTTTAGTTCTTTTTCATATGCTGTTGGAAATGTTGTACGAGGGGCCGCTATTCAAAGCTGGAATCAACCAATTCTTGGCGGAATGCTTGGGGCATTGCTAGGTTTTGTATTGCACGCATTTACTAATAAAAATACTCATGAATTTTGGAAGCTTATCAGAAAGGCAAATTCTCAAGGTGTAGCACTTTATACCATTAGTGGAATCATTACGATTTCCGCGCAAATTTTAGTTATTGCATCAATGCGGTACATTCCAGTATCGATTGCAAACTTAATTACATTGTCCACTCCGATCCTTGTAACGCCGTTAAGTTTTTTTCTTTTTAAAAATCAAGAGAGGATCACATTTAAGACAATTATCGGAATTATTTTAGCGTTAGGAGGGATTAGTAGTATCATTCTTTGACAAATGAATGATACTCTCTTCCGATTTTGCATTTCCAAGTCCAATTGAGAAAAACCAAAAGGAGATATGGAGTTAGAAAATATTGTCTACTCTTTCTTGTACCTATGACCGAAACACTGATAATCCAACAAAAGGGAAGAATTATGAGACCGGTTTTTCAGCTTACTCCTATTCGTTCAATCAGTCTAGATGGAATTGGAACATCTCTAGAAGTGATTGTTTGGAGCCTGCTTCGATTGAAGAAGGATATTTAGATATCACCGATTGTTATTCGGGTGGTTCGCCGTTGGACATCGGTGGAGCAAATCCAAAAGGATTGTTAAAACGCTAGGCATGTACCCAGTATAATACCAAGTTCATGTCATCCAGATGCCTAATGAAATAACCCTGTTTAACTTTTGGTAGGCACTTCACTATGCGTATATCGTTATTCAGGTTGATTGGTTGTGTCATTTGGATTTGGTATATAATTCGATTTGTAATCTTTATATTTTACTTCTGTGACCATTCCGGCTGAAGCATGGTGCAGGTCATGGCAATGGAACATCCAACTTCCGGGATTATCTGCTTTATATGCAATGACATATTCTTCCCCCGGGTTAACATTCAAGCTATCCTTCATCATAATGATTAAATGTGTAAAATTTGAGGAGAAAAATTTATAATTTTTTTCACTTTTTCACATCTTGATGTTCATAGATAAAATCATTAAGGAGACGAATTAAATTCTAATTAAAAAAGACGAGCCGTTAGATTAAGTCCTGAATTTTGTGTAAAAAGGAAGCGGTTGGATTGGCCGGGGAATTTAGGTTTACTGGCCTGGGAGTATGATTTTACACAATAATTAGACTTGGCCGAGCCGTTATCTATAACCGGTTAATTGCAGTTACAGGTAATAGCTTGTTTGCCCATTTGCCCCCAAGCTTTAAGGCGTTTTTTATTTTGCACATGTCAATAGGTGATTAAAATAAAAAGCATTGCCGGACTTGTTACCTCTCACCCTGTAGGTAGTTCTGAAAGTAAAACTCAAGTCTTGATACAATCTATATAAAATTTAAATTTATCAAGCGGGGAATTAACGGTTTTATTGATGGTATTCATGATCATTCAAGAATCCAAGAATCATCGATAAAAATTGGAAAGAAACGTTTCAAGAAATTATGAATATGGGTTCTCTAAAAAGAGCTCTTTTTTTGTCTTCTTGACATGGTGATGTAGACGTTAACATTAAGGGATGGATAGCCAAGTATAGAAGCTGGATGTACACAAATCCGCTTTACATAACGAAAAAGAAAATATCTGCAAACAAACCTTGGCACAAACAATGTGCGCAATGATTGGACTGTTTAAACTTTCCATCGTTTATAATTGGTTTAGGAATAATTTTACGCAAAATTGTAATACATTTCTGAAAATTATGATAATATAAAAATAAAGGAGATTCATATGGCAGAGAAACAATTAAAACAACGAATTATTGATACAGCATTAAATCTTTTTGAAAAATACGGTTATCATGGTGTTACTGTTGACCGCATCGTTACTGAATGCAATACTTCTAAAGGCGGTTTTTACCACAATTTTAAATCGAAAGACGAACTTCTTTATTATATTCACGATATGTTCATTACTTATGTACTAAACAAAGCACAAGAAGCGTACGCAAAATACCAAACCCCAACAGAACGACTATGTGCCATTATTCAATCGTTTGTTAAAGTATTTGACTTATACAAACCTCACATCACCGTATTTTACCAAGAAAGCACTTATTTAAAACAAGAGTACTCCCAAAAAATTAATGAAAAGCGTGAGCAATTTAAGCAAATTATTTTTCAAGTCGTTCGAGATGGAGTTGAAGCAGGTGAATTTAGGCCTGAGCTTCCAGTAGAAATTGCGGGAATGTCGATTATCGGGATGGTCAATTGGACATATAAGTGGTTTAAACCAAATGGTCCAATGACCATTGAAGAAATAGCAAAGATTTTTACCGATTTAATTCTGCATGCCTTATTGACAGATCAGGCCAAGTCCAACGATAACATTACTCCATTCTTTTTAAGCCATTTCACTCATTCTTAAAGATTCTTACAAGATTTAGTAGTTTTTAAAAAAAGACCAACAAGTCAGATTATGTTACAGACCGACTAGTCGGTTTAGTTACCTTTTTCCATTTATACAAAGGAGGAGAAATATGAATTTTGAATTAACGAAAGAACAACAAATGATTAAAGAAATGACAAGGGATTTTGCCGAAAAAGAAATTAAACCATATGCAGCGGAATGGGATCAAAAAGCAGAGTTTCCTTTTGACACATTTAAACAAATGGGAGAGTTAGGTTTATTAGGAATACCATTTCCTGAAGAGTATGGAGGATCTGACGGAGACACAATTTCTTACGCTATCGCAGTTGAAGAAATTGGCCGTGCTTGTGGAGGAACTGGGCTTAGCTATGCAGCGGCAGTATCATTAGGTGCGAGTCCCATTTATTATTTTGGAACAGAAGAACAAAAGCAAAAATGGCTTGTTCCGATGGCAAAAGGTGAAAAGATTGGTGCATTTGGTCTTACGGAATCGAATGCTGGTTCTGATGCTGGCAGCACACGTACAAGAGCCGTACTTGACGGGGGAGAATATGTCATTAACGGAGAAAAATGTTGGATTACAAATGCCGGCTATTCAAGACAAGTCATTGTAACAGCTGTCACCGGAAAGGACGAGAATGGTAAAAATATTATTTCTGCTATTATCGTCCCAACAGATACCCCCGGGCTCAAAATTAACTGCAACTATGACAAAATGGGCGTCAGAGCTTCAAATACATGCGAACTCATATTAGATAATGTACGGGTACCAGAAGAAAACTTATTAGGCGATCCGAAAAAAGGTTTTAAGCAGTTTTTATATACGCTGGATGGCGGACGCATTTCTATTGCAGCATTAGCAGTTGGAATCGCTCAAGCTGCATTTGAAAAAGCATTGCAGTATGCAAAAGATCGTGTGCAATTTGGTCAATCTATTTCAAAATTCCAAGCTATTCAATTTAAACTTGCAGATATGGCAATGAAAATTGAATTGGCTCGCAACATGGTTTATAAAGCGGCTTGGCTCAAAGACAATAACAAACCATTTACAAAAGAAGCGTCTTTCGCCAAACTATTCGCTTCTGAAAGCGGTTTTGAAATTTGTAATCAAGCAATCCAAATCCATGGCGGATATGGATATATGAAAGAATATGAAGTAGAAAGATATCTCCGTGATATGAAGCTATTAGAAATTGGTGAGGGTACATCAGAAATTCAGCGCCTTGTAATTTCCCGTCAATTAGGATGCTAATTTTGTATAATTCGAATCATCTGTTTTATCTCTTCAAAAAACTGTTTCTGTCATGAGCAACAAACGTTTTACTGACTCATCCTATTCAGTGGACGGCAATCATGAATTTGGTCCGCGTCTTAGTTAAATTAGATAGCTGAAAAGTATTTTTCCCACATATACAAATAATAGGAATTTCATTCATTGCGTGTAAAGGGGGAAAACGATGACGGGTTTATTAAATATCACTGTTGGGAGATTGTTAGAGGAAAAAGCGAACTTGGCTCCTGACCATGAAGCAGTCGTTTATACCGACCGAAGGCTTCGTATGTCGTATAAGCAGTTTAATGACTATTGCAAAATCGTTGCTAGAGGGTTGATGAAACTTGGAATCAACAAAGGGGAACATATTGCCATTTGGGCAACAAATAAGCCTGAATGGTTAGCGTGTCAATTTGCCACTGGAAAAATGGGTGCTGTACTGGTGACGGTCAATACGAATTATCGAACCTCTGAATTGGAGTATTTATTAAAACAATCAGATTCAACGACACTCATTCTGATGGAGGAATATCGCGATAGTTCATATATTAATATGATTTATGAACTAGCACCAGAATTAAAATCATGTCAACCCGGAAAACTTGAGTGTAAACGGCTGCCTTCTTTGCGCAATGTCATCGTATTAAGTGAGAATCGCTATCAAGGAACATTTTCATGGAATGATCTTTTGAAAATGGCGGAAGAAGTATCAGATGAAGAACTAGATACACGAATGAATTCACTTGATCCTCACGATGTTATTAATATGCAATACACCTCTGGTACTACAGGATTTCCGAAGGGCGTTATGTTAACTCATAATAACATCGTAAACAATGCCTATCATATCGCCCGATGTATGAAGCTATCGAAAGATGACCGACTTTGCATTCCTGTCCCTTTCTTTCATTGTTTCGGTTGTGTTCTCGGTATACTGGCGTGCGTCTCCGTTGGGGCTACAATGGTACCAATCCAAGAGTTTCATGCCAAAAAAGTATTAAAAACCGTCCAAGAGGAGAAATGCACCGCACTGCATGGAGTACCGACTATGTTTATCGCTGAACTAAACGAACCAGACTTTGATCAATACGATTTGTCTTCTCTTCGTACTGGAATTATGGCGGGCTCCAATTGTCCGATTGAAGTGATGAAAGCCGTAATGGAAAAAATGGGTGCCAAGGAAATTACAATTGCTTACGGTCAAACCGAGTCATCTCCAGTGATTACACAAACAAGAACTGATGATCCAATTGAGTTACGCGTTGAAACAGTCGGCCGCGCTTTGCCAAATGTGGAAGTAAAAATCGTTCAACCTGGGACAAATCAAGAAGTTCCGTACGGTGTCCAAGGAGAATTATGTACACGAGGCTATCATGTCATGAAAGGATACTACAATAATCCTGAAGCCACAAAAGAAGCAATTGATGAAGACGGCTGGCTTCACACAGGAGATTTAGCAGTCATGGATGAAAATGGCTACTGCCGAATTACCGGCAGATTAAAAGATATGATCATTCGTGGCGGTGAAAACATTTATCCACGTGAAATTGAAGAATTTTTATACCAGCATCCAAAAATTTTGGATGTGCAAGTCGTCGGAGTACCAGATGAAAAATACGGGGAAGAAGTAATGGCATGGATTATTTTAAAAGAAGAAATGACCGCTACGGAAGAAGAAATTCGTGAGTTTTGCAGAGGGAAAATCTCACGGCATAAAATTCCCCGCTATATTGAATTTACCGCATCTTATCCAATGACCGCCTCAGGAAAAATACAAAAGTTTAAACTGCGTGAACAAGCAGAAAGTATCATCAAACGTAAAAAAATCTAGCATAAAGGCTTAGAGGTGACGCAAATGTTTTCAAAAGTATTGATCGCCAACCGTGCGGAAATTGCGGTAAGGGTGATTCGCACATGTAAAAAATTAGGAATTAAAACTGTCACTGTTTATTCAGAAGCTGATGCTGAATCATTACATGTAAAACTGGCTGATGAGGCGTACTTCATTGGAAAACCACCCGTAAATGAAAGCTATTTAAACATGGAGAAAATCATTGAAGTAGCGAAACAAACGAAAGCAGAAGCGATTCACCCAGGATACGGACTATTATCTGAAAATTCCGGTTTTACCCGCCGTTGTGAAGAAGCAGGAATTGTCTTTATTGGCCCAAAAGCAAATGTGATTGCTCAAATGGGAAGCAAAATTGAATCTCGAAAAACAATGGCGGAAGTGGGAGTTCCTGTCGTACCTGGCATCTCCTTTCCGTTATCCAATGTGGAAGTAGCAGCGAAAGCGGCACAAAAAATAGGTTATCCTATCATGTTAAAAGCTTCTGCTGGCGGCGGCGGAATTGGCATGCAAGTCGTCCAAAATGAAGAAGAATTGCGAAAAACATTTGAAGGTAATCAAAAACGTGCGGCAACCTTTTTTGGCGATGGCACTATGTACATGGAAAAATACATTGAAAACCCAAGACATATCGAAATTCAAATATTGGCTGATCAACATGGAAATTGTTTGTATTTATGGGAAAGGGAATGTTCGATTCAACGCCGTCATCAAAAAGTCATCGAAGAAGCACCATCTTCATTTTTAGATGAAGAATTACGTAAAAAAATGGGGGAAACAGCAGTTAAAGCAGCCAGGCATATTCAGTACACAAACGCTGGAACGTTTGAATTTCTTGTCGACGATCAAAGGAATTTTTATTTCTTGGAAATGAATACACGTTTGCAAGTAGAGCATCCCGTAACGGAAGAAATCACGGGAATCGATTTAGTCGAAGAGCAATTGCGAATCGCTGCAGGGGAAGTACTGCGTTATACACAAGACGAGATAAAAAGAGATGGCCATGCGATCGAAGTGCGCATTTATGCCGAAGATCCGAAAACATTTTTGCCTTCGCCTGGCCAAATAAACATTTTTAATATTCCAAACGGAGAACATATCCGTAACGAAACAGCGGTGGTAAGCGGCTCATCTGTCTCGCCGTTTTATGACCCGATGATAGCCAAATTAATCGTGAAGGGACAAAATCGATTAGAAGCGATTGAATATATGCTTCAGGCGCTCGAAAGCTATAAAATAGAAGGAATTAAGACGAATATTCCTATGCTGAAAAAAGTTCTTTCACATCCGGAGTTTCTGGCAGGAAAGACAACAACAGATTTTGTCAATAAACATTTAAAGAAAGCATCAAAGAAAAAATAAGCGAACATTGAATTAAGGAGGGGGATTATGAGTCAAGTAGTTGCAACAATGGCAGGAAACGTTTGGAAAATTGTAGTGGACATTCATGATCATGTTGAAGATGGACAGGATGTTGTGATTTTAGAGTCCATGAAAATGGAAATTCCTATTGCAGCTGAAGCGGCAGGTACAGTGAAGGAAATAAAGGTGAAAGAAGGGGATTTTGTAAACGAGGGCGATGTTTTAATTGAACTTGAATAGGGGGAAAAACTTATGAACAAGTGGCCGAAAGAAGTTACAATAAAAGAAGTTGGTCCTCGAGACGGATTGCAAAATGAGACAGCTTTTATAAAGACAGAGGATAAAATTGCTTGGATAAATCTATTGTCAAAAACTGGACTGTCGTATATTGAAATTACATCGTTTGTGAATCCAAAATGGATTCCTCAGTTAGCAGATTCGCTGGAAGTGGCATCAAACATTGATAAAGTCCCAGGTATTACCTACGCAGCACTTGTTCCGAATTCAAAAGGTTTAGAAAGAGCATTAGCAGCGAACGTGGACGAAGTCTCCGTTTTTATCTCTGCCAGTGAAACCCATAACCGTAAAAACATCAATAAAACCATTAAAGAAACATTTCCCGTTTTAAAACAAGTCGTTGCAAAAGCGAAAAAAGCTAATAAAACGGTACGAGGGTATGTCTCGGCCGTTTTTGGCTGCCCATATGAAGGAACAGTTCCTATCGAGAAAGTGTTAAGAGTTTCAGAATCTTTGTTTGAAATGGGGATCGATGAGCTATCATTAGGCGATACAATCGGAGTAGCTAATCCTCGTCAAGTACAAGAAGTGTTGACAGAATTGTTTAAATGGTTTCCGAGAGAAAAGCTAGCGATGCATTTTCATAATACACACGGTATGGCCCTTGCCAATGTCTTGGCTTCTCTTGAAATGGGGATCACAACATTTGACAGCTCCCTTGGAGGTCTAGGTGGTTGTCCTTATGCAGAAGGGGCTTCTGGAAACTTAGCAACAGATGATTTATTAACCATGCTGGATGGAATGGGAATCTCATCAGGTGTTCAACGGGAACCATTGATAAAGGCAGCTTTTTTTATCCAAGAAAAAATGGGTCAAAAGTTAAATAGTCATTTTTTACAAGCCTTTAATCCATCTGGAAGCCAAGTTAATTGAGGAGGGGCATAGCATGTCCAGATCAGTACTTTATTCCACATTAAATAAAGGCGTTGCTGTTCTTACTTTAAATCGGCAGGAAGCGGCCAATGCGTTGTCCTTGAACATGGTTCATGAGCTGCGATCGATCCAACAAGAATTAAGGTTTAATAGAAACATCCGCTGTGTGATTGTGACAGGTGCTGGCGAAAAAGCCTTTTGCGCTGGAGCAGATTTAAAAGAGCGGGCGCAAATGAATGAAACAGAAGTGCGCCAAACCGTATCCCTTATTCGAGAAATGATCAATCATTTCGAACAGCTGCCACAGCCTGTAATTTGCGCCATCAATGGAGGAGCGTTCGGGGGCGGATTAGAATTAGCTCTTGCCTGTGACATCCGTATGGCTGCCGATACGGCTAAAATGGGATTAACTGAAACTTCATTAGCGATTATTCCCGGTGCCGGGGGAACACAACGACTTCCACGACTGATTGGAAAAGGACGAGCAAAAGAATTAATCTATACCGCAAAGTGTATTTCAGCTTTTGAAGCTGAAAAGATAGGTTTGGTTGAATATGTTGTTCCATCAGAGCAATTGTTTGATAAGGCTGTACAAACGGCAAACGCAATTGTTGAAAATGCTCCAATTGCAGTTAGTCAAGCCAAAATAGCAATCGATCGCGGCTTAGAAGTCGACTTAAATACGGGACTTAAGCTTGAACAAATGGCCTATGATATCACAATTCCAACGAACGATCGCCTCGAAGGCTTAAAAGCCTTTAATGAAAAAAGAAAGCCTGTTTACAAAGGGGAATAGGAGGGAGCCATATGAGCACAAATGAAGTAATCAAAAATCAATCATTGACAAAAAAGCTGGAAGAAGAAAGAAAAAGAATCGAACAAGGCGGTGCGGCGAAGTACCATAAAAAAAATGCAGAAAAAGGAAAATTATTTGTACGGGATCGTTTAAAATTATTGTTTGATGATGGACTGGAGTTCGAGGATGCTTTTTTTGCCAACTACATAGCGGACGGCCTGCCGGCAGACGGGGTTGTCACAGGTATTGGCAGAATCAATGGACAAACCGTTTGTGTCATGGCAAACGATTCAACCGTAAAAGCTGGCTCTTGGGGTGCTAGAACCGTTGAAAAAATCATTCGCATTCAAGAAACGGCGGAAAAGCTGCGTTGTCCTATTTTATATTTAGTCGATTCAGCAGGTGCGCGAATTACCGATCAAATTGAAATGTTCCCTGGTCGACGCGGTGCAGGACGTATTTTCTATAACCAGGTAAAACTTTCTGGTAAAGTTCCGCAAATTTGCTTATTGTTCGGTCCGTCTGCTGCAGGAGGCGCCTATATTCCGGCATTTTGTGATATTGTTGTTATGGTTGAAGGTAATGCGTCAATGTATCTCGGCTCACCAAGAATGGCGGAAATGGTGATCGGGGAAAAAGTGACGCTAGAGGAAATGGGTGGAGCGAGAATGCACTGCTCGGTTTCCGGTTGTGGTGATGTCCTTGTTAAGTCGGAACAGGAAGCGATTGCATTTGCTCGTAAATACTTATCCTACTTTCCTGCCAACTGCAGTGAAAAGCCACCCGCGGTAGAAGCAAAGTTGCCGAAATCTTTTGAAAAAACACTTGATGAAATCATTCCATTAAATCAAAATACTCCTTTTAATATGTATGACCTGATTGATCGTTTAATCGACGAAAAATCATTTTGTGAAATCAAAAAACTTTTTGCACCTGAAATCATTACTGGTCTTGCCCGCATAAACGGGCAACCAATTGGTGTCATCGCAAACCAACCGCGCACAAAAGGTGGGGTGTTGTTCCATGACTCAGCCGATAAAGCCGCGAAATTTATTACACTCTGCGATGCGTTTAACATACCGCTTTTATTTTTAGCCGATATTCCAGGATTTATGATTGGAACAAAAGTAGAACGCGCCGGCATTATCCGACACGGTGCGAAAATGATTTCTGCCATGTCGGAAGCAACCGTTCCGAAAATATCTGTCATTGTTCGCAAAGCATATGGTGCCGGTCTTTACGCAATGGCTGGGCCTGCATTTGAACCGGATTGTTGCCTAGCTTTTCCGCATGCACAAATCGCCGTCATGGGACCGGAAGCAGCAGTAAATGCAGTTTATGCAAATAAAATCGCCCAACTACCTCATGAAGAAAGAGCGGTCTTTATTGAGGAAAAACGAGAAGAATACCGGACAGGCATTGACATTTATCGTCTCGCTTCCGAAATGGTTATTGATGGTATTATTGCTCCAAATCAACTTCGAGATGAATTAATCAAACGTTTTAATGCATACATGTCTAAATATATGACATTTTCTGAACGCAAACATGGGGTATATCCTGTGTAATGGCTCATACTTGGAAAGAAAAAGCGATAAAATGATTTGGCGTGAAATATTCAAATTTCAAATGACCATTTAAAAGGAAAGCAGATGGTTTCAATCAAGATATCTAGAAGAAGGCGGTTTTGTATTATGAAAGAACCGTCTTCTAATTCTTTTCATCAAAGCGCCCGCTAAACTATGTGTGGCAGCAGGATGGTAGTATTTTCTTCATTTTTCAATAAAATACCAATTAAGAAAATACTTTTTTGAACTATAAACGCAACCCACCCAGTAAAGATAGCAATGTTCTTTTTTGTGCAAGCAGCAAGTAAAATAATGTCCATAGAAAGGGCCACATAAGCCAAATAATACCGAATTTTATAGCTTGCAGTTTAATAAAGTTTATATAGCTGTATCCTAAAGCAAGAATTGCTACTCATAGAGAGTACCAACCTTGAGGAGTTAAAGTTTTTTAGATTCAAAATTCCTACATATAAATAAGTTAAACCAAAAAGAAAAATGCCGGTTGGGTTAAAGATCATCCATGAATCTCCTGTAGATGTAAAAATGAGATAAAATGGTGTAATAATTTGCATCGATCCAATAAATAAATTGAACATTCCCGCACTTTTTCTATTTACTTTCCCCAAATAATACTGCACCGACGAACATTAGACCGACTTTATCCATGCTCTTCCCCCTGAACAGTGAAATAAATATCACTTGTCTTGTTCTGATTCAAAGAGGATGAGATTGCCGTCCTTAATTTTTGCAATAAATTGGATTGGATGATCTTGATGTAATCGCTTACTGATTTTGGCGGCTAAGGGAACTTCTAGATATTTTCGAATAGTGCGTTTTAAAAATCTCGCGCCATATCGCTGGTCAAATCCTTTTTTAATCAAAAATTTACGAGCAGATTCATCGAGCTGAAGTGTGCAGTTGTATTTTTTTATTCTTCGGTTAATAGCTTGAATGTTGAGATCAAGAATATGTTCCAGCGCATCTTGTTTTAGCCACTGAAAGACAAAAATATCATCGAATCTGTTGATAAACTCAGGACTAAATCGTTTTTCTAATTGGGAAAAAACTATAGAGCGGAGAAAATCTTGTTCTGTTTTCCCGAAATTGGAAGGTCGTAAAAACCAAACCAATTTACGTAGTCGATACTTTACACTTTTACTAGCATAACTAATAATATCTTTTGCGCCAATATTGCTTGTCATAAAGATCATGGCATTACGAAAATTAATAACCTTTTCTCCAGATGTCATAACGAGTATGCCGTTATCCATTACATTAAGCAGGGAATAAATCACTTGGTCATTTGCTTTCTCCAGTTCGTCAAATAGAACAATCCCCGGTTTACTGTAGGATCCCTCAATTTTTTCCTTTTGAAATAAGGAGTTCCCCTCTTTGCTTCCTACATATCCTGGAGGTGCACCAGTTAGCGCCGCAGCATAGTGTTCCTGGGTTAGTGTATTCATATCAATACGACAAAAAGCTTCCGAATTTCCGTAAATAGCTTCACTAAGTACACGAACAATTTCTGTTTTTCCCACCCCTGTAGGCCCCAGAAATAAGGCTACATACAAAGGGCGGTTTTCTTCTGTAATATCCGTCCAAATTATATTTAACATTTCTTCTATACCTGCTAACACTTCATCTTGTCCCCAAATTTTTGATCGTATGTGATGAATTACTTCGTTGACTTTAAAACGAAATCGAGTCACTAAGGGTGAAGAAGAATTAAAAGTTTCTGAATGGTTATCAGATGATATAAAATTTTGCTGGCGATTCTCATTTAAATCCTTTAATTTAGATGTAATAAATGTCATAGCATCATCTCCTGATTGGCGATCAGGAGGTCAAGTCCTAGAACCTGACCTCTTCTTTTTCTTATCAAAATCATTTTCCAGTTGTTTTCTCTATTTCTTCATGAGGGATTCCTTCTATCGGACATTCCGCAGTTCCCACTGTAGAACGTGTAATCTTTTCTACATTTTCACGAGCCTTCTCTGCATCAAGCACCCATGTACGGTAAAAATCAAAAGGACACTCTGCTAAACCGCGGCCGTCATCACCTGATTGAATTAAACCGGTATATCCACGGTGAAGCAGTTTAAATAAGTGGTTTTGTGATTGCGAATTTTTGCGGAAATCACGGATTTGCGAAATCGACAGTTCCGCGTATTGGATTCCGTTTTCTTCTGTTCCGCATTCCCCTAATGTACGGCCATCAAAACCAACAATAGCTGAATGGCCAAAGTAAGAATAGACGCCGTCGAATCCAGAGGCATTTGCAACAGCTACATACGTATTATTTGCCCATGCCATAGCTTTTGCCATAATGATTTGCTGTTCTTTTGAAGGATACATATATCCTTGGCATCTCACAATAAGTTCAGCGCCTTTCATGGCGCAATCACGCCAAATTTCCGGATAGTTTCCATCGTCGCAGACAATTAAACTTATTTTTATTCCTTTTGGTCCTTCTACTACATAAGTTGTGTCTCCTGGATACCACGCTTCAATTGGACACCAAGGAATAATTTTTCGATATTTTTGGACAATTTCTCCTTTATTATTCATTAAAATCAAGGTGTTATAAGGAGCTTTATTGGGATGATCTTCATGTCTTTCACCTGTTAAAGAAAATACTCCCCAAGTGTTAGCAGCACGACATGCTTGGGCAAATATTGCAGTCTCTTCTCCAGGGATGGAAGAGGCAGTATCGTACATTTCTTGTTCATCATACATAATTCCATGAGTGCTGTACTCTGGAAAAACGATTAAGTCCATACCAGGAAGTCCTTTTTTGATTCCTACAATCATGTCTGCTATTTTGCGACAGTTATCTAATACCTCGTTCTTTGTGTGAAGACGAGGCATTTTGTAATTGACCACTGCTATACCAACTGTGTCATGGCTGCTTGAGATATCCCCATGTCTCATTTTTCATTACTCCTTTCTATAATTGAATGTTAAGCTGGAAACGTAGCCTATTGTTTTGTTTCCAGTTTTCTCGCTTATATTTACTGCAAGAAATATGCCAAGTTTATAAATGCTTTATTTTAGTATAGGAGAGAAAGGGAGGATTTCACTTTTGCGACATTATTTTTGGTGGAATATTTGAAATGTTATGAATTTTATAATAAGATTAAAATAAAATAGGCATGTTTAATTTTTATACATTGTCGCAAATTGATACAAAAGAGGGAATGATATGAATATTTGTATCGGTTTTTTATTTTCACTAACAGGCATCACTTCCTTAACGGAAATCGGCCAATATAGAGCAGCTGTATATGCCCTCGAGAAATACCAAAAAGATAACAGCAAATCAAATATTTCATTTACATTCGAAATAAGAGACATTCGTTCCGATCCAATTGAAAGCTATAGACAAGCATTAGATATGGCGCGTTCAGGGATAAAAGTTTTTGTAGGATGCTATACGTCCGCATGCAGGAAAGCTATTTTACCTGTTCTTGAGCAATACGATTGCTTTTTAATATATCCGGCGCTTTATGAAGGACAGGAGATTCATCCAAATGTTTTCTATGTTGGAGAAATTCCAAATCAACAAATCGCTTCACTGCTTAAATTTACGGTTGAACAATTTGGAAAAAAAGTTTACCTAATTGGAAACGATTATGTTTACCCTAGATATACGAATCAACAAATTAGAGAGATGTTATATGAATTGGACGGGAAAGTGATTGGGGAAAAATATGTTCCATTAGGGCATAAAGAGTTCTCGACTTATTTGGATGAGATTAAACATTCTTCTTCCAATGCAATATTGTCTACGCTTGTCGGGGAAAGTATATTACCTTTTTATAAAATGTATTATGAATTAGGAATCAATCATGAGGAAATGCCTATTATCAGTCCGATTACAACAGAAGTGGAAATAAAAGCAATGGGATCAAAATATGCAGCTGGTCATTACAGTTGTTTTAGTTATTTCCAGTCATTAGATATTCCTGAAAACGATTTACTTGTAAAAGGCATGAAAGAAAAATATGGGTTGGATACAGTTATTTCCTCTGTTATGTGCAGTACTTATATAGGGGTTCAAATCGTATTAGACGCGATATGTCATTTACAATCTATAGAAAGAAAAAAAATCATAAAATATTTATATGAGAAAGAGTTTTCATCACCGAGTGGAAAAATTAAAATAGAATCTAATCATCATTTGTCAAGAGAAATGAGGATTGGAAAAGCAAAGGAAAATGGACAGTTTGAGATTGTTTGGAGCTCGGAAAAACAAATTTTTGCTAGACCGCTTTTAACCAATACGCTTGTAGATTCGATGGATGATGAAGGGATATGGAAAGTTTTAGTTGATGAAATGGGTAGGGAGGTTTCAGATGGAATAATCGCCGTAGACCAAGATAATAAGATATTGTATGCGAATCCCCTCGCTATCGATATAACGAAAGCTAAATCCGGCGATCTTTTCGATGATGCAAACCTATTGGATAAAGAGTATGAGGTATTGAAAAGGAAAATGAGGAAGCCGTATAACGCTTTTTTGATTTTTTTAAAGAAAGGATCAGCAAAAAACATCTTACAGGCTAAAGAGAAATACCAATTTGGAAACATAGTAACTTACAATCAGGCTTTTCAAAAAGAGCTCCGAATTGCTTCGACCTCCTCTCAATTTGATGCAAATGTTTTGATATTGGGGGAAACCGGAACCGGTAAAGAAGTTTTGGCACGAACCATTCATGAGCAAAGCCCTCGTCGCAATGAACCGTTTATTGCTTTGAATTCCGGAGCTATTCCAAGAGAACTGATTGCCAGTGAATTATTTGGATATGTGGAAGGAGCCTTTACAGGTTCAAAAAAAGGCGGAAGCATCGGAAAGTTTGAAGCTGCCAACGGAGGGACATTGTTTCTTGATGAAATAGGAGAAATGCCTTTAGAATTGCAAGTAAGCCTTCTTCGAGTGCTGGAAGAGCGAAAAGTGGTTCGCATAGGTGACTATAAAGAACGTCCAGTTAATGTAAGGGTCATTGCTGCAACAAACCGCAATCTTAAAGAGGAGATTGCTTACCAAGGTTCTTTCCGTTCCGACCTGTATTATCGATTAAATGTGTTTACTATTCAGATTCCTCCGCTTAGACAACGAATAGAAGATATTCCTTACTTATCTATACAATTTTTGCATCAGTTTCATCAGTATTATGGAAAAGGGCCACTAGAGTTATCTGATTCCGCCTTGCAAATGCTTCAATCCTATCATTGGCCAGGCAACATACGTGAATTGAAAAACATTATGCAAAGGGCATTTCTTTTGGCCATTCATGAGCCGAAAATTCTCCCTTTACACTTGCCTGAAGACTTCCAAAATTCCAGTACAATAAAACAACATTTCGTTGGCAACCTCAAATATGTGGAAAAACAAATAATCGAGCAAGTTCTCCAAGAAACAAAAAATATGACGGAAGCAGCACAAATTCTTGGCATTACGAGAAGCACGTTATATCGAAAAATGAATAAATGGAATATCCAAAAAAAACGTTCAAAGGAGCAATAGTAGTTGTTTCGCAACCTTTTGAGAAAAAAAGCCGGTAAATTAAATCGGATCTCTTTTGATTTTCTTTTTTTCACTATTACATAAGTAAATACGCTCTATTTTCATGGGAAAAATCCCCAAAAAGAATGATCAATCATTTAAGATAGAAAGGTGTACTCATTTTTATGTAATAAAATTTAACATGAAATTTGTTTTCTAGCAAAAATTCATTGATTTCAAATGTTTGAAAACTCAAAAATAATGTTATAATTATGATATGTCATTTTTAATTACATTTAAATGGAATTATTTATAACAAATTAGAATTAGATCGTACTTTTAGTTATTTTCCAGATTTAAAAAGCAGACTAATAAAATATAAACAGCATTAATAGTGATTTATCTGCATGGAAAATTTCTAATCAGAGTTAGTAAATATAGGAATGAATCTTTATGAGTCATTTCCTATTAAAAAAAATAAATTGAATTAAAAGAACAGGAGGAATCTATAATGGGAAGTATTGGAAGTATGACGAAGCCAGCAGAAGGGTTTTTGGCAGCTTTAATTCAATATCCGGTTCCAGTAGTGGAATCCAGAAAAGATATTGAAAAACAAATTGAACAAATTGTTCGAACAGTTCATTCCACAAAAGCTGGATATCCCGGATTAGAGTTAATTGTATTCCCTGAATATAGTACACAAGGTTTAAACACAAAAAAATGGACTACTGATGAATTTTTATGTACAATACCTGGTCCAGAAACAGATGCGTTTGCGCAAGCATGTAAAGAAGCTCAAGTATATGGGGTATTTTCAATTATGGAAAAAAATCCAGACGGAGGAATGCCATACAATACAGCCATTATCATCGATCCGCAAGGCGAGATTATTCTTAAGTATCGTAAATTAAATCCTTGGGTTCCTATTGAACCATGGCAGCCAGGGGATTTAGGTATGCCAGTTTGTGATGGACCAGGCGGAAGCAAATTGGCAGTATGCATTTGTCATGATGGCATGTTCCCTGAAATTGCTCGAGAAGCTGCTTATAAAGGAGCTAATGTTTTAATTAGAATTTCGGGATACAGTACACAAGTAAATGAACAATGGATTTTAACAAATCGTTCAAATGCATGGCATAATTTAATGTATACATTATCGGTAAATCTAGCTGGTTACGATGGGGTGTTTTATTATTTCGGAGAAGGCCAAATTTGTAATTTTGATGGAACGACATTGGTTCAAGGACACAGAAATCCTTGGGAAATCGTTACGGCTGAAATATATCCGAAACTGGCAGATCAAGCACGTTTGAATTGGGGGCTTGAAAACAATATATTTAATTTGGGAACGAGAGGTTATGTAGCTGTTCCAGGCGGTGTTAAAGAAAATCCTTATACATTTATCAAAGACTTGGCTGAAGGCAAATATAAGTTGCCATGGGAAGACGACATAAAAATTAAAGATGGCTCCATTTATGGTTATAAGAAAAATGAAGTCATTCAAGCTAAATAACGGTAAAAGTAAAGAGGGTGCCCCAAAAGTGAATATCGGGCACCCCTTTTTCTTAAAGAAAAACGTCTCTTTTGAAACAAAAATTCACCGCAAACAACGTTACAGAAGGGACGGTTATTTTATGGATAAAAGCAACAAATGATTTATTCCCTGTTTTAGTATTTCCAATTTTAAATTGTTTCAAGAAAAATAAACTGTTAAATGATCTTTTTTCCTTTTTAAACCGAAAATTAAGGAATATAGTTGTTAAAGTATAGAAACAACTATGAAAAAATTTAGCTATCAGAAAATTTTTTAGACGAAGAGCGGTATTGGAAAAGGGGACAAAAGAATGGACTAGATTATAGTTGCAACGAGTGTATATTTATGTACAGTTAATGATAACAATGAAATGGTTCTTATGATTCCTTGAATATTCCGGGACATGAATACGAATGACTCAAATCGTATTGAAAAAAAACAATTTGACAAATTTGTCACATTATTTTAACTAGAAGAAAGGATCATTTATAATATTTACAAATATCATCTTAAGATTATGTAAATTTTTGATCGAAAAATAACATAAGCAAGAGCTTAAGTTAGACAAAAGAGAATAAACAAATGTCTGAAAATCGATCTGTTTTTTATTAATTTAGATGCTGAATCAAACTTATGGTTTGTTCAGAGATAAAGAAAGAATACAATGGATAGTTCAAATCAACTTCCGAGTTATAAAAAACAAAAATTCTTGATGACAAAGTTGATACTATTTTTTTCTTACAATTAGCAATTTTGGACAAATATCGGTTATTCCATGGACAATTAAAATTTAAGTTGCGCTGGAAGGCGTTAAAGCGTCAATATCACAATTGTACAGCACTATAAAGTCGATTGGGAAAATTGTGCAATTTTGTTACAGATCATTTTTCAAAAGAGTAGTAACTTTTGAGCTGGGGTTAATTACTTTCAACATTTAAAAACATGACGGTGAAGTTGCCTATATTATATCAAACCGAAAATTCATTCAATTGGGGTGGGGTTTTTATCCTTAATTGTTAAAATAGTTTTTACATAACGGTGACTTGTTCATTTATTGTTATTGAATTTTTCGCACTGTTCAAGAACTATTTGCGAACCAAATTTTGATTTTAAAATCTAACACTGATATTAGAAGCAACGATGGGAAGACTAAGGAAAAGAAACTAAAAGGAAAAAGGAAGAGATATCAAATTTTGAAAATTATTCAATCCACATCGATAATTACGAAAACCAAATAAATTCACAAAAAATAGTTGATATTTTTATAGAGGGGGAGCTCCTGTGTACTTCAGCATCAAATACAAATACGTTGCACTTTATTTTATTCTCACCATTTTTCCTCTAGTTATATGTGATCTATTGATTTATCAAATTTGGACAACAAAATTTTTCGAGAATACGGTTGAGTCGCAAACGAAAATGATTAAACAGTTGAATCACTCTTTAGCTGTTATCAAAAAAAATGTTGAATCCAGCCATCAGGGGCTTTCTTCCTTCGAAACAGGATTGTTACAAGATTTGCTTCAAGGTATTGACTTCTATGTACCTGTCAATTTGATAATCGCGGATCACGGGCAAATTATCTATTCTACAAATTCGGGAAAAAATGAAGGAAGTTTGCTCGCAAAAGTGAAAAGTAAAGAATCTGTCAACGGCAAAGTCAGTGGAAGTTTTATGTTCAAAGAAAGTGGCCGAAATATGCTCGCGATTTATAACCATGATCCGAATACGAATCTTTCTGTCATTAGCGTGACTGAAATATCTAAAATATATAAAAAAAATGAATATATAAAAAAACTAATGGTATACTTCATCATTAGCAGCGCAGTGATTAGCACATTTTCAATTGTACTCATTTCATTCCATGTGACTTCCCCCATTCGTTCTCTCAGAAAAGAAATCAAGGCGATAGAAAACGGGGATTTTAATCACTCGTTTGATCGAGATGTAATGATCAGAGATGAAATATGGGATATTGAAATAAGCTTTCATAAAATCATGTTAAAATTAAAGGAACAAGCGAGGATTCAGTATCAATTAATCTCATTAACGAATCAAGCAAAATTCAAGGCATTGCAGTCACAAATCAATCCGCATTTTCTTCATAACGCATTGGAAACAATTAATTCGTTGGCCATTATTCATAATGTTCCGCTAATTGCTCAAATTTCTAGGTCGTTATCGAAAATGTTCCGGTACAATATGATGCAGGATACTGAAGAAGTATTTATCAAAGACGAGTTAGATCACATGGACAATTATCTAAATGTTCAATTAATACGATTTGACGGTTTTATAGAATGTGAACGACAAATCGATCCACAAATTCTAGAGTACAAAATCATCAAATTTGTTCTGCAACCGATCGTTGAAAACTGTTTCATCCATGGGTTCAAAAATTTAACTGATAAAGGAATGATTCGAATTGAAGGCAAAATCAATGAAAACAAGCACATTGTCATCAGCATTTCCGATAATGGACCAGGTATTCCGGAAGAAAAGTTGCAAAAGCTAAACGAGGAATTGAAAACGTTTACTTTGGATAAGGAACACCCTCCAAACAATAAAGAAAATAACCGAATCGGAATTTTCAATGTAAACAATCGTTTGAAAATTGCTTATGGGGAAGAATACGGCCTTCAGTATCACAATATTTCACCGCATGGACTATGCGCGGTGATCACGATACCTATTCATAATCGTAAACAGCAGGAAGAGGAGAGTGGTTGATATGCTGCGCATGTTGACTGTGGAAGATGAGCCTTGGATTAGCAAAGGAATAGAGAAGATGCTGCCATGGCAGCAATACAATATTCAAATAGTTGGAAACGCAAGAAATGGGAAAATCGCTTTGGATCTCATCAAACTATATAAACCTGATATCATTATCACGGACATTAGAATGCCTGTCATGGATGGTTTGTCCATGCTGGAACAATTGAACAAGGAAATGACAACTTATCCCAAAATTATTATTATTTCCGGTTACAACGATTTCGATTATGCCAAAAGAGCGATCAAATACGGCGTGTCCAATTATATATTGAAGCCGATCGATCCGGAAGAGCTGAAAACAACCATTGAAAACATCAAGAATCAAATTGAAAGAGAAAGGCAAGAGCGAGAAAACATTAGTATAATCCAGTTGAAAAATTATATTTATGAGCGAATCTCTAATAGAGAAAAACATATAGATGCTGATGTAGTGTTTCCTTGCAAATATTATTTGTTTATTTTCTCCTTAGTCCCTATTTCGAATGAGGAACTGAAAAACATTGGCAGGAATTTTCTTTTGCGTATGGGTTCCCAATATATTTACGTACTCTATGAAGATTCCTCAGATGCGTTAATAAACATGATAAAAACAAACATAAAACAATTGCAGAAACGTTACCCTTGTGGCGTGAGTCAAATACATGAAGGCGAGGATCTTTCCGTTGAACATGCATATAAAGAAGCTATTCAGAATCTAAAATATTATCGAGAAGACGAAAAGAATATGTCAAATCATGTTTTTTTAAACATTGAGGATGAAAGTAAATTGCTTTTGGCATTGAAACAGGGAGAGAAAACAGTGTTTACTCAGCATTTGAACGAAATTTTGGACAACAATCAAACTTTGGAAGCGCATTGGTTTATCCTGTTTCAGCTTTATATAGAGATATCCAAATATTTCAACATTGATAATAGGCTCGATCAGAATAACGCCTGGTTACAGGAATTCAAGTCGATTTCTCAATGGGATGACTTGTATAGATGGAAATCAATATTTTTTGATCCACTGATTGATTATATTCTATACAAGTGGGACAAATATTCCAAAGATTATTCCCTTCAAGTAAAAATATTTATTGAGCAAAACTATCACAATTCTTCACTGTCCCTAGATATGGTAGCAGAGTATTTGGAACTTTCGCCATCGTATCTCAGTTGGTTGTTTAAAAAAGAGACCGGAATCAATTTCACCTCCTACATTGCCAAAAAAAGAATTGAGGAGGCAAAGAAGCTTTTAATTCAAACTAAACTGAACTTATATGAGATCAGTAAGGCAGTCGGCTTTAACGATGTAAAATACTTTATCAAAGTATTTAAAAAAGAGGTGTCTTTAACACCGATTCAATTCAGAGAATTGAACACATAAGATGAAAATAGTACGGAGGTATTATAAGTGAAGAATGATATTCAAGGTTATAGCATATTTGTAACATTAATAGCATTTCTCGGATGGGCAATTTCCGCGATGGATACCTCCATATTTTTCTTCGTGGCTCCACATTTAATGAAGGAGTTTGACTTTTCTTTAACTGAATTTGGCATTATTGTTGCGGCAGGATTCATTGTCGCTATTGTGTTCAATATTGTGGTAGGTCCTTTGATGGATTACTTCGGAAGAAAAGTAGTTTTTCAATGGATCTTGTTTTTGGTGTCGATTGGTACCTTTTTGACTGGTTTATCTTGGAATTTCGAATCACTGGCTATTTTCAGAATTCTTGCAACCGGAAGTGCTTTTGCAGAATATGCGGTGGGCGCCACTATATTAATTGAATCAGTTTCTGCCAAGCATCGGGGGTGGATCGTCGGGATTATGGCAGCGGGTTGGCCTGCCGGGACAGCGATTTCTACCCTTTTGTCAATATACGTTGTACCAGAATGGGGATGGAGAAGTGCTTTTTATCTCGCATCTATTCCTGCATTTCTAGTTATAGTCGTCCGTTTGTATATCAAAGAACCTGTTAGATTCAAGGAATTGGTTAAATTTAGACAAAGTATTAAATCATATACTACCGAAACAAAGGAAATTGTGAGCCAAAACAGATTAAAAATAAATAAAGAAGAGGTTCTAAAATTTACGTATTTGCAGCTAATGAAAGGGGAGTTACTCAAAAATACCCTATTAATCTGGGTATATATGAATCTTGTCGTGATTGCATATGGTTTGTTAATCTGGTTTGCTCCCTATTGGATGAATTTTGCGTTTGAATTAAATTGGAATGAAGCAATATGGACTGTAGGGGCGGGAAGCTTAGTTAGCATGTTAGGTTTTGTTTGTTGCGGATGGCTCAGCGGAATTATTGGCATCAGGTATGCCAATCTGTTATTTATTGTCATTTCCATACCACTGACCATTTGGATGACATTTTTTGCTCAAACATTTAATGCTTTTTTGCCTGCCTATTTGTTATGGAACTTTTTTGGTGCGGGCATATGGGGAACCATTCCAAGAATTTTTACAGAAGCTTTCCCTACAAGAGCCAGGGGCACTGGTTCATCGATCGGTTCCGCTTCTTGCTGGCTTGGCTGGGCTGTCATCAGTTATTTGGCACCTCATATTATTGAAGCAAACGACTATTATACAGCCATTTCGTTTTCTGGTATCATTTTATTGCCGTTAGCACTTATTCCTCTATGGATTATTCGAGAAATTCCTTCTTCAAGTGAACTGGAAGATTATATATCTTAAAATGGGGTGGCTTCGTCCTGATAAAAAAGTAAAGGAAATGATATCGTAACAAAGGGAGCAACAATTTTTTACACTTGGTTGTTTCAATACATCTATCAAGTAACAACGTATTTAACCGTTTGAAAGGACATTGAGAATTTTAAAAAATAATGAATATACTGCATTCGTTCTATAACGAAAAAATGCATACCCCGAAAGGTACGCATTTTTTCGTTATTTTTTTCGGTTATATGATCTGTAAGGTTCATATTTTGTGTAAATATTTTCTCTTCGGGTACGGTCAACGAACGTAGTAGCAGCACCGGTTTTTCTATTTACGTACAATTCGTCGATATCTACAGTCCCAGTCACGACCATGTTTTTGTTGGTTTCTCCTTCAGCAACGATACCGTTCGGAGCCCAAGCCGAATCGCAAGGACTTAAGATCGACGCTCTTCCAAATCCATTCGGTAAAGGTTCACCCGGCTCTCCCACGGTGGGGCAGTGTACGAAATACACTTGATTCTCGATACAACGAGCTTGTGCACAATGACGAACGCGCCAAAAACCATGCTCCGTAAATGTATAGGAAGGACAGAAGATAATTTCTGCACCATTAATGCTGTAGATTCTTGAAATTTCCGGAATTTCAGCCTCATAACAAACTGCAAGCGCAATTTTGGCAGGGCCAATCTCGAAAACTGCTAATTCATCGCCTTCTGAGGTTTTCCATTCGCTTTCCGAAGGAAAAATATGAGTTTTTTTGTGTTCAATATAGGTACCGTCTGGTTTAAAAATATAGGCAATGTTGTAATATTTGTCGCCTCTTCGCTCCAAGTGTGATCCACCAATGATTATCTGCTTTCTTTCTACAGCCAGCTGGATAAATAGTTGTTTGTAATCATCGGTGTATTTGTCAATCAAAATAAGATCTCTTGCTGTTAATTTTTCGCTGTCTGGAAAGCTGGTCAGCAAACCGACGGTAAATAGTTCGGGAAAGATCACATAGTCGGATTGCTGTGGAACTTGCTCGATCAATTCAACAACTTGATTTTTAAAATCATCAAAACTTTTTGTTCGTTCTACACGAAACTGGCAAGCGGATATGGTTACTTTTCTCATTTTTTTCCTCCAAGAATTAATTTTGTAAATGCTCCTCCGTAAGCTAAACTAATTGATTTTACGGAGTACGTAAGTGTGTAGGGGATGCATTTTTTATGAGCGAAGTATATTATTCTTCGTAGAAGTTGTCATAGATTTCACCGAGTGTCGCAAACCATGCACCTCGGGATTCCATATATTGAATCAATTTTTCTAACATTTGGATCATATGTGCTCGTCCGATTGTTTGCGGGTGTGTCGTCAACACGAAACAAGCCCCTTCTTCTTGGTTGCAAGCATAGTCAAAAATGGATGCCCAACGCTCAAAAATATCTTGGGCAGGTCTTTGCCCTTCTTGTATACCTGTTATATATTCTACTTGAGGGAAATCATCTAGGTACCATGAAACAGGGATTTCCAATATGGTGCTTTCTTTCATGAAAACGTTCGCTTTATCAGCGTTTACTTCTACCGGTCTTGGCCAATAAGGATGAAGATCATTTCCCATCAAACTGCTATCGTATTTAAACCCATATTTTTCTAAAATACTCAATGTATTGGGACTAAAATCCCAATAAGGAGATCTGTAGCCACGCGGTTTCACGCCGATTTTGGCGAGGGACTCTAACCCCATTTGCATGATTTTGTCTTCTTCTTCATAGCTCATTGTGGTAGGATTTTCATGAACATACCCGTGATGGCCAATTTCATGGCCGCAAGCCGCTACCTCTTTGCAAATGTCAGTGAATGTATCCACAGTATGACCTGGAATAAACCACGTTGTTTTGATGCCGTATTTGTCAAACAGCTTTAACAATCTTGGGGCACCAACTTCAGCTCCGAACTCACCACGTGACATGTAGGCAGGAGAAGTGAGGTTAAAAGAACCAATCCAGATGGATTGTGCATCAAAGTCACACCCAATGTTTACTGCTACTCTTTTTCCTTTCGGAAGCTTTACTTTTCCGTTTCGTTGTTTTCCGATTTTTTGCATTATATTTCCTCCCTTATTTGTTAAATTTGATTGCGCTTTCATTATAGTTTGAAGATTTATGATTTGAAAATTCCGATTATTTTAGCATGGTGTAAAATTATTTGATTTTTTATTTACCAACATTTTTGTCGGATTATTCCAAAACAAAGAAGCTGCTTAAAACGTCAATGCTAACAGCAGAAAGAAGTCACCGTTTGATTATGTTGTTTATGTCTCGGATATTTTAGGAAATTTCGACCAGCGTTTTGAAAAATTTAAGAATGTGTCAAACTGACAAGTTTTGTTCAAAATAATTAAATCGGTACCTGACTCATTATGAAGTATGTTCTAGATGGTTAAACAAGAGAGCCCTAAATATTGAACTCTATTTCAAATTTTTGATCAGAAAATTATTAATCTAAACATTGCGGAGGAAGAAACGGGAGATTATTAAAAGAGGTCAGAATGACTAATAAAGCCTTAGCTTTGTGCAAAAAGGAAGCAGTTTTATTTGCCTGAGATCTAGGTTCGTTTAGCAGGGTGTAAAAATTTACACATAAATTTTAACTGGGCTGTATGTCTCGACATTTGAAACTATATGCAAACTATCGGAAAAAAGAGAAAAGCGGTAAAAATTTACGAAAGTTTTCTATAGTTAGTATGTTAGTAATTAGTAATAGCAATTCCAAAATTAGATACGTTTATTGAAGTTACATATCGAAACAACATCATTTGGTATATAATAGAACTGAAGAAGATATCATAATTGGGTCATTTTCACCAGTGAAGCCGTTAGCCCAAAAAATTTGTTTCGACATATCGATTTATAATTTTAACGGGTTGAACATAAAAGATTAGTTACAAAAGAGGTGAGTTTTATGATATTAGTGAGTTCCTGTTTAGCAGGGTTGGAGGTAAGGTATAATGGGACACATTGTTTACATCATAAAATATGGAAATTAGTGCAGGAGAAGAAAGCTGAAACGATATGTCCTGAATTATTAGGCGGATTTTCAACTCCTAGAGAACCTGCTGAGATTGTCGGTGGAGATGGGGAGGATGTGCTCGATGGAAAGGCGAAAGTGGTGGATCGGTCAGGCAATGATGTAACGGAGTTTTACTTAAAGGGAGCCTATGCCACATTAAAAAAAGCGCAAGAAATAAAAGCAACATTAGTAGTTCTCAAGGAGAATAGCCCGTCTTGCGGCAGTTCAATGATTTACAACGGTGAATTTACTGGGAAGAAAATGGTTGGAAGTGGAGTAACTGCTGCTTTACTAAGGAGAAACGGATTTCAAGTCATTTCAGAAGAACAATTTGCTGAACTCGATTCTTTCCTGTTGGGGTGAAGAATCCCGGGAGCCATCGATGTTATATCCGCAAACTTCAGTTACATTTGCTGTTGCGCTTATTCTTTTGGCGCTATTCGGAATGGTTTCTTTTTTTTATTTTAAGAAAAAAGGCTCCACACCTTGAACGCCTGTATAAAATGGTGTATCCAGTATCATTATCAAAAGGGCATAGAGAGCCGACGTCTATGCAGCGTTGGCCATAAAAAGATTTCCCATATGAAATGGTTCAAACAAGAAATTGATCAATCGATGGAATGCGAGTTAATAGATGTTCAAAACATTTTTGACTCGCTTAATTTCTTTTTTGTTGTCAAACAATTCCTCTACGAAAATTTTTTGACAGGTTGCTATATCATTGAGTTGTTTGTCCATCTTGGTAATCTTTTTTTTCGACTCGGTCCAACCGTTCATTTATTTCGGTCGGATTGCTGCTTCGTTTCTTCGCTATGATTTTTTAGTTGTTCCGCTAATTCCTTCAACGCTTGTAAAATCATTTCATTCGTAATATTAGCCATAACATGAGCCCTTTCTTCATTTTTTATTCTCTCATTATAACATGGTTCAGTCTTTTCAACGTAGATCACATCATTTTTTTACAAATCGACATTGAACTAATAGTAAAATGGTAAAAAATTCCTCAATTTCTAGGAATGATCATATCCTTTTAGACTTCACTAAGATGAAAAAGACATTTTGCAAAGCATTCTTACTCAGTTTAACAGCTTATCATCAGTAAAAAGCTCCTTTCGCCTGAGATTGGCTGCCATTTTGTACGCGCATTTTAGTTAACCTATTGACATTAATAGTTTACAATTTTATCATTTAATTGTTAACCATTTTATTTTAAAAGTTAGCATAAAACAAAAAATTGGAGGTTGGAAAAATTAGAAATAGCTCTTTAATTAGTTTAATGAATCTTGACGGAAAATCATTGACATAACACAAATGACGGAGGCTGGAGGCTAACGAATGAAAGAGGAAAGGTATTATAGTGTCAGAATGAGAGCTGCCAAGAATGGACCTCATGAACATGGCGGAAAACATATATCTGGTGGAGAACTGCTTTCAACCTATAGTGATTTAAAAAATTCAGTAAATGCTTTATTAGAAAAGGGATTTCATCACTCAAGAGGTACTCCAGATTTTATGCAAATTCAATTTGAATCTATTCACGAACCGATTAAACGAATTCAACCATTACATATTCACACAAATGAGACAGATACAGTGGAGAAAGGGCGAAAGTTGTCTAGGCTGCTTTTGGAGAAAGTCGGTATCGAAAGACAGGTTATTGAAAAAGCATTTACAGAATGGACGAAATATTCAGGAATGAGAGGCGCTATATTAATTGATGTTCATTCAGGCAAACGTATTGATGATAGGCAGGAAAAGGGTGTGCGTGTTTCAAGAATCGATTGGATGAAAACGAATTTTGAAAATTGGGCGGACTACTTTCATGTGCCCAAGAGTACAAGAATCAGGGAAGCACTTGTGATTGCCACAAAGGTGTGTGCGCATTCGGCTACCATCGCTGAACTATGTTGGTCAGACGATCCTGAATACACTACTGGCTATGTTGCAAGTAAAAAGCTGGGGTATCAACGGATTACAAACCTAAAAGAATATGGAGATGAACGCGGCTGCCGCATCTTTTTTGTTGATTGCAGGAAAGATCTGAATGCCTATATTCACTATTTAGAAAAACAGCCAGTTTTTATTCATTGGGAGGTAGAGAATGAAACAACAATTAATCGAAAAAAGTAAAAAATATCTATGGCTGCCTTTTACACAGATGAAAGATTATGATGATCATCCTTTAATAATTGAAAGCGGCCAAGGAATGAAAGTTAAAGATATTGATGGAAAAGAATATTATGACGGCTTTTCTTCCGTTTGGCTTAACGTACATGGTCATCGTAAAAAAGAACTTGACGAAGCAATTAAAAAACAGCTTGAAAAAATTGCCCACTCCACATTGTTAGGCATGACAAATGTTCCAGCAACAGAGCTTGCGGAAAAGCTCATTCAAATAAGTCCTGAAAAGCTGACGCGTGTTTTTTATTCAGATAGCGGGGCAGAAGCGATGGAAATTGCTCTTAAGATGGCGTTTCAATATTGGAAAAATATCGATAAGCCAGAGAAACAAAAGTTTATTACAATGCAGAACGGCTATCACGGGGATACGATCGGCGCCATAAGTGTCGGTTCCATCCAGCTTTATCATCAAGTATACGGGCCATTAATGTTTGAAAGTTTTAAGGCACCTATTCCTTACGTTTATCGGTCAAAAAGCGGCGATCCGAAACAGTGTCGCGATGAATGCTTAAACATACTTGAACAATTGCTTAAGGAAAAGCATCAGGAAATTGCCGCGCTAACAATTGAATCAATGGTTCAAGGAGCGGGTGGGATGATTGTGATGCCTGATGGATTTTTAGCAGGTGTCAGAGAATTATGTACAAAATATGATGTCTTAATGATTGTTGATGAAGTGGCGACGGGTTTTGGCCGTACTGGGAAAATGTTTGCCTGCGAATATGAACATGTCCAACCTGACTTAATGGCAGTTGGGAAAGGAATTACAGGCGGTTATTTACCAATCGCTGCCACATTGACGACAGAGGAGATCTATAGTGCTTTTTATGATGATTATAACAAGTTCAAAACGTTGTTCCACGGCCATTCCTATACAGGCAACCAGTTAGGATGCGCTGTTGCCATTGAAAATTTACGTTTGTTTGAATCGGAAAAAATGGTAGAGCAAGTTAGTAAAAAAGCAGCGTATCTTCAACAGCTCCTTCGTGAGCTCAAATCACTTTCTCATGTGGGAGATATCAGACAGCTTGGATTTATGTGTGGAATTGAACTTGTTTATTCGAAGGAAACAAAGGAGCCTTTCCCTTCAGAAAAAAGAATAGGCTACCGCGTTACGTTAAAAATGAGGGAACTTGGGATGCTAACGAGACCATTGGGTGACGTCATTGTATTTATGCCTCCGCTTGCCTGTACAAAAGAAGAACTTAAAGAAATGGTATCGATTATGAAAGAAGCAATTGTCACGGTAACAGAAAAAGATGTTTTGCTTTTTAAAGACATAATGAGGTGACAAGCGATGAACTTTAATGGCTGGTTAAACGACCGTTTAGCGAAGACAAAGGAATCCGGCTTGTATCGGACGCTTAGAACAATGAATACTGCACCTAGTCCCGAAATGTACGTAGATGGCCAAAAGTACATAGTATTTTCCTCAAACAACTATCTGGGCTTGGCCAATGATTCACGCTTGATTCTTGCGGCAGAAAAGGCATTGCACGAGTTTGGGGTTGGGAGCAGCGGCTCAAGGCTAACGACCGGCAATACGGACTGGCATCAAAAGGTTGAAAAAAGATTTGCAGATTTCAAACAGACTGAAAGTGCCTTGCTGTTTTCAAGCGGTTATTTGGCGAATATCGGCGTGCTTACTTCATTGCCTGAAAAAGGTGATGTTATTTTTAGCGATCAATTAAATCATGCAAGTATTATCGACGGGTGCCGGCTCTCACAAGCAGATACCGTCATTTATAACCATGTAGATATGGAAGATTTGGAAAAGAAATTAAAAGAAACTAATTCATCACGGCAACGCTTTATTGTCACAGATGGTGTCTTTAGTATGGATGGTACCATTGCACCTTTAGATAACATAATGTCACTTGCTCAACGTTATCATGCATTTGTCATTGTGGATGACGCACACGCAACAGGAGTTTTAGGAGAAAACGGCAGGGGGACAAGTGAATTTTTTCACGTCTTTCCAGATGTAGTGATTAGCACTTTAAGTAAAGCGGTTGGAACGGAAGGCGGGGTCGTTTCTGGATCGAAGGTTTTAATTGACTTTTTGCGAAATCATGCGAGAACCTTTATCTTTCAAACCGCACTTTCACCATCTATTTGTGCAGCTTCATATATAGCATTGGAAATCATCGAACATAGTAAAGAAAAAAGACAGCAATTGCTTATAAAAGCAAAACGAATAAAAACTAGTTTACAAGAAATGGGGTACACCGTGAAGGGAGATCATACACCAATTATTCCTGTATTGATCGGAGATGCTGATAAAGCAGTCCTATTTGCAAAAAGATTACAAGAAAAAGGAATATATGCCCCGGCGATTCGTCCGCCGACAGTACCTATTGGAGAAAGCAGAATTCGGTTAACGGTGACCGCTGACCATAGCTTAAAGGAGATAGATTATTTGTTGCATGCATTTAAATTAATCGGAAAAGAGTTGAATATGATCAAATGAAAGGTTTTTTTGTAACAGGAACTGATACTGGTGTTGGAAAAACGATAATAGCTTGTGGACTAGCAGCTGTATTAGAAGAGAAGGGACTGAATGTCGGCGTCTTTAAACCGTTTTTAAGCGGTATTTCGCGTGATGATCCAACAAGCGATACAAGTCTTTTAAAAGAAATGTCAAAAACTTCTCTTTCCCATGAAGATATTTCCCCTTTTGCATTCAAGGCGCCACTAGCTCCTTACGTTGCAGGAAAACGTGAAGGGAAATCAGTTCGGCTAAAGGATGTCCTGAACCATTGGGAGAAAATTAAAGAAAAGCACGAATACTTTATCGTTGAAGGTGCCGGCGGCATTTCCGTTCCGCTAGGCAAAGACTTTTTAGTGAGTAATCTAATAAAAGAGATGCAGCTGCCCATTGTTATTGTAGCAAGGCCGAATTTGGGTACTGTCAACCATATTTTTTTAACTGTTGCATACGCAAAAAGTTTAAGTCTGAAAATTGCAGGCATCGTGATAAATGGTGTGAGCGATCATCCCGACTTGGCAGAACAAACAAACCCGCAGCTTATTAAAGAGTTATGTGATGCGCCCCTATTAGGTATAACACCTAAGCTTAAACATTTAACAAAAAAAAACATTCAAAAAATGGTTAAAGATCACATTAACGTGAACGTATTAATAGGCGATTTTCAATAAGTCTGGAGACGGAAAGGCATGTGGACTGCCTTGAACGAGCTGCTTGTGCACATTTTCTAAGATTTCAAAGGCTGCTCTAAGTTCTTTCATACGAACATTAGGTTTTAGTCTAAGTGTTTGTCGAAAGCAGTATTATTGTTTCAAAAACATTTTATGAAGAAAAGAATTTGCAATTATCTTAATATTTTTGATCAAGAATGTCTCCGCTTGAATGCTAAACTAAAGCAGATTTGAAGTTATCACATCATGGGGATGTCTCAAAAAGGGAATTCCTTTAATTTGAAAAAAACAAAAGATTGAAAACGTATTACATGAAAAAAGGGAAACTCAAAGTCGAAAATTGACTTATGAGACACCCCATGTAAAAATAATTATATTTCCTTTAATATAGAGCGTTTGAAAAAAGAAATGAGGACGCTGATAAGGCAACTGCAAATTATTTTTTTCCGGCACAACAGAATAAATTCTTTAGATGAGCAGAAATCTAGCTTTTTTTGGATCTAACCCCCATCTCTTTAATTTTTTGACTAATGTGGAATGGTCGATGCCGAGTTCTTTTGCCGCAATCCGTAGTGATGGATGTTTTTTAATCACATCTTTTACAATTCGCTGTTCAAATTTTTCCACTCGCTGTTTCAGCGTCAAAGCTTCTTCACATGAATGTGCAAAGGAAGATGGTGCGGTTCGATTAATTGAGAGGGAACCGATACGATCATGCTTTCTATTAAATTTTTCAATTCTCTTTGCTGAAGTTGACTTTTGATTACTTTTTGTATTTTCTTATTTGTCTTTTTTAGGATATCTTGAAGAAACTCGAATAATTGCTATAATGCGACAACCCAATTATGTTTATTTACTTCGTCACAAAGTTCATAGAATAAACCACCGAGCGTGGGATCGTCTGTGTTACAACGATTTTGCCACGATAAAACAATGTATCTTGTAAACACAATGGTTGCATGACTGATGAGTAAATCATAAGACAGTCCTTGAAATTCCTTTTGTAAACTCAATAATGATTTTGTTGCTTTGAAGAATACTTAATATCCCAGGGCATTCCCTAAATACGGAACCATTTCCTGTTCCGATCGTGTACGGTCTGTGCTGAGAATAGCTAGCGTTAAGAAACGACGCCACGCAAATTTGGAATGGTTCCAAGAATCGGTATACAACGACTTTTGCCGGAAAGAAGTCCCATTTCTTGGAATGAAGCAGCGAAAACAAGCTTTTATGATGAAAGATCAAGCAAAATACAAGCTGGAATAATTAAGAACAGGTAAATCCAAAGTTTTTCTTTTTTCCGGCACGACGAAGATATTTGAAGATCTCTAAATTCATCAAGTTGAGGTGTTTTTTGCTTTTTATAAGCATTTTGTCAAGGGATATTTATAAACCAATGGGATTTACATGTTCAATCGATGCCCCTGGTTATTTAAGAAAACAAAGGAACTGAAACATTGTGGAGTATTTTAAAAATTTCGGAAGAAAAAGAGTCAATCACTTATTGAGGAGCCGGCTGTTTGTTGCATGAATTTTTTTCGAAACGTACGGATGGCAACGTCATGCTCACCAATAATTTCGTAAACAGATTTAAAACTTTCTTGGAGGTTTTTCATTTCTTCGTTTGTCTCTAATACTGCTTGTTTCATTGATTTTTGTTCCTGCTCAACCCGGTCTAGTCGCTCTTCAATACGATCCAATCGCTGCTCAACTCGATCCAACCGCTTTTCAATATGATTTAGTCGTGTATGCACATTTTTTAGTTCATTGTTGATAGATATCACTTTTTCTAAGATTAAGTCAAGTTTATTTTCCATTTTTTACTCCTTTCAAAAAAAATCTTCTTAGCAACATTTTATTTGAATGGAATAACTCTGACAAGCTGGAGATCGATTTTTTACAAATCAACATTTTCTTACTTCTTTTGAGCACTTTTACCATTCGAAAAGTACCAAATCTAACCAATAAAAGACGCCCCAAAGTGTTGATTGTCGATGTTTCTGCCTATGATCGTAATCGTAGTAAAAAGGTAGAATTACTTGTGCGTTGCTTTTCACCTATTTAAAGAGGTAGTCGTTTGTTTGAAATACCATGATGTTACTCTAGATTATAGACACAACGATTAGAGAAAAGTACAGTAAATCTATCAATCATAGGGAGTGTAATCAACGGTGATAAAATCCCCAATAACAGCGGTTTAAAATTCCCCAAA
>ERZ1673779.20-NODE-20-length-65036-cov-29.824810_pt1 | contig 65036 bp, 54 predicted proteins | sample MGYA00580136_ERZ1673779 | MGnify/ENA primary metagenome ERZ1673779 (study PRJEB41219, sample SAMN04549633) | soil metagenome | isolation source: soil | place: USA:California,Owens Lake (dry lake) | collected 2009-08-06 ... | reverse complement strand
TCATTTCTTGAATCAACAGGAACGCTTTCGTTTTGTTCAGTTTTCAAAGATCAAGTTATTTGGAGCGGGTGATGGGAATCGAACCCACGACATCAGCTTGGAAGGCTGAGGTTTTACCACTAAACTACACCCGCATTAACATTTGCCTATTGAGATGAAAATTTTTGCCCTCATAAAATCGGGAAGACAGGATTCGAACCTGCGACCCCATGGTCCCAAACCATGTGCTCTACCAAGCTGAGCTACTTCCCGGAAATGGCGCGCCCGAGAGGAGTCGAACCCCTAACCTTTTGATCCGTAGTCAAACGCTCTATCCAATTGAGCTACGGGCGCATAAATGGTGCCGAGGACCGGACTTGAACCGGTACGGTAGTTACCTACCGCAGGATTTTAAGTCCTGTGCGTCTGCCAATTCCGCCACCCCGGCAATAAAGAGCGGAAGACGGGATTCGAACCCGCGACCCCCACCTTGGCAAGGTGGTGTTCTACCACTGAACTACTTCCGCATAACAGATGCGGGTGAAGGGACTTGAACCCCCATGCCCATAAAGGGCACTAGACCCTGAATCTAGCGCGTCTGCCAATTCCGCCACACCCGCTTAAAATGGTGAGCCATGGAGGATTCGAACCTCCGACCCTCTGATTAAAAGTCAGATGCTCTACCGACTGAGCTAATGGCTCAAAACAAATCAATCAATTATTATTTTTTAAAAAGTCAGATGTCCCTTCCTCTTCCAGCACTTTTCAAGGATGATGGATGTGTCGGGACAACTCGCAACCTATTCAAAGGAGCTTTGCTCGTTGCTCTACCGACTGAGCTAATCCAATTTTCAATCCGTTTTTATGTCAGATACTCTTTTTCTCAAATTTTTTGAGAAAAACTATGTTAAGGCAGTTTCATCTGTTTTGATAATGCTTCATCTGTTCTTCACCTGTTAAACAAGCTGAAGCTCTCAAATTGAAGTCGCTCAATAACAAACGCCATTTGCTTAATTCAACAAGAAAATGGCTGGGCTAGCTGGATTCGAACCAGCGCATCACGGAGTCAAAGTCCGTTGCCTTACCGCTTGGCTATAGCCCATCAAAAAGTCACAAAAATTAATTTAACATATTCACACAAAAAAGTAAAGATAAAATTTGCATTTTATCTCTTTAGGCTAGAAATAGGAAGTTTTTCAACTTCCTATTTCAAAAGTCCATGATGACCCGTACGGGATTCGAACCCGTGTTACCGCCGTGAAAGGGCGGTGTCTTAACCACTTGACCAACGGGCCGTTTTAAATGGCGGAGAAGGAGGGATTTGAACCCTCGCGCCGCTTACACGACCTACTCCCTTAGCAGGGGAGCCCCTTCAGCCACTTGGGTACTTCTCCTTATGGCTCCGCAGGCAGGATTCGAACCTGCGACCGTTCGGTTAACAGCCGAATGCTCTACCACTGAGCTACTGCGGAATATCAAACGACTGTTACTATTTTAAGAATCAACAAGTCGTTTGTCAACAACCAGTCCTCATTATATTTTTCTTTTGAAATATTTGGCCGAATCACGACGGCTTTTATAATTTACCACAGCTTTATGCCTTTAGTCAACCTTTTTGTGAAAATTGAATTTTTCCACCGCATCTTCCGCAAACGTATCGTTGCGGATTGATTTTTCGCCTTCTAATAAATGTCTGGGAACAGACTTGACATTCATAAATGTATATGCGGTTCGTGATATTCTGCGCATCTGTTAAAGGAGTGCAAAACCTTGGTGCATTTACTTTTTTTGAAAGGTCTTTAAAGTCCCGATCGCGGTGTCGGTATCCTTTTCCTTCTATGTGCAGATGGTAATGGCAAAGCTCATGCTTAATAATGCCGATGAGTTCTTCCAATCCGTGTTGTTCATAATATCTTCGGTTAATCTCAATATTGTGATTATTTAGCAAATACCTTCCGCCTGTCGTGCGAAGACGATTATTGAAATAAGCTTTATGGCAGAATGGTTTTTCAAAATACTCGCTTGAAATTTGCTCTACAAGTTTTTGCAGCTGCTCATCATTCAAGTTTGACACCTACTTTAAAACATGCGAACAGGACAATATCCGGCTGCATACAATAACTTTATCAGTATTCGTTGCCGAAGACGTCTTGTTTTCTTCATATATTATTTTATCATGTGCAGGTTTTTCTAGCCATATAAAACCAAGGAGGTATGATTGAAAATGCCGAATTGGCTTATAAATCAAATGAAAAAGGCGTTTTATGAAAAAAATCTTTATCAGATCAAGCTATTAAATCAATGTTGGTTTTTTTATAGAAAAAAACACTGCTCACAATGATGGCAGTGTTTTTTTGTTGCTTCATGATTCATTGACCATTGTTAAAGATATACGGCCTTTTTTCACATCCACGCTATCTACCCAAACTGTGACAATGTCTCCGACTGAGACAACGTCCAACGGATGTTTTACATATTGTCTGCTTAGCTTAGAAATATGAACGAGCCCATCTTGTTTAACGCCAATATCAACAAACACGCCGAAATCGACAACATTTCTTACTGTCCCTTGAAGTTCCAATCCCTCTTTTAAATCTTCAAGTTTTAGCACGTCTTTCTTCAAAATCGGCTTTGGAACTTCATCACGAGGGTCCCGTTCCGGCCTCATTAAAGCATCGCATATGTCTTTCAATGTATATTCACCAATATTTAATTGCTTTGAGGTCTCTTGAATATTTAACGATTTTATTTTTTGTTTTAACCGATCAGTGCCAATGTCTTCAACGGTTAATGATAAGCTTGCCAAGAGTTTCCGGGCTTCTTCATAACTTTCAGGATGAATGCTTGTCCGATCAAGCGGATCATCTCCATCTAATATTCTTAAAAAGCCAATGCATTGTTCGTACGTTTTTTCGCCAAGTCTAGGAATACTTTTTAAGTCGCGGCGGTTGACAAATTTTCCGATTTCTTCTCTTCGTTTTACAATATTATTAGCCACTGTTTTCGATAATCCCGAAACATATTGCAGCAAAGATGGGGAAGCGGTGTTGACGTTGACCCCCACTTGGTTCACAACCGTTTCTACAACAAAAGTTAATGATTCATTTAATTTCTTCTGGGAGACATCGTGCTGATACTGGCCAACACCAACTGACTTTGGATCAATTTTAACCAACTCGGCAAGCGGATCTTGAAGTCTTCTGGCAATTGACACTGCACTGCGCTCTTCAACTTGCAGATCTGGAAATTCCTCTCTTGCCAAATCAGAAGCAGAATAAACGCTCGCCCCGGCTTCATTGACAATTAAATAATAGACATCATCCGCTAGTTCTTTGATTGTATCAGCCACAAATTGTTCCGTTTCTCTAGATGCTGTGCCGTTGCCGATGGCAATCACTTCAATATGAAATCGTTTAATGATATCTATAAGCTTTTCCTTTGCTTTTTCAAGCTCATTTTTTGGAGGATGCGGATAAATGACATCGATGTGAAGAACTTTCCCTGTTTCGTCTACGGCCGCAAGTTTGCATCCTGTACGATAAGCGGGGTCGATGCCCAACACCATCGTCCCCTTTAATGGCGGCTGAAGAAGGAGTTTTCGTAAATTTTCAGAAAAAATGCGAATCGCTTGGTCTTCTGCCTTTTCCGTCAGTTCTTTTCGGATTTCCCGCTCAATTGAAGGCTGGATGAGCCGTCTAAAAGCATCTTCCAATGTTTCTGATAAAATCTCTCTAACAATTGTCTTATCATTTGTTATAACTTTTTTCTCCAAATAAGACAAAATTTGTTCAACCGGCGGCTCAATGGACACTTTTAATATTCCTTCTTTTTCACCGCGGTTTAAGGCTAACACACGATGCGGAACAATTTTTTTGATCGGTTCCTTATAATCGTAATACATTTCGAATACCTTTTTTTCATCTAATTCTTCGCCTTTTTCCACCGAAGTGATGATCCCTTCGTTCTTCGTTTTTTCTCGTATCCATTGGCGAAGATCCGGATCGTCCGCTATCCATTCGGCTATAATGTCCTTTGCCCCATTGATTGCATCTTCAACAGTATGAACGTCTTTATCTATAATAATGTATTTTTTTGCCACGTCCTCTATCGCGCCTTCAAGCGGCAATGAATAAATCCATTTTGCCAAAGGTTCCAAACCTTTTTCTTTCGCGATCGTTGCTTTCGTTCTTCTCTTTTGTCGAAAAGGACGGTATAAATCTTCCACTTGCTGCAATTTGTTGGCAGCAAGTATCGCCTTTTTTAAAGAATCTGTCAGTTTTCCTTGTTCTGCAATAAGGCGGATGACTTCTGCTTTTCTCGATTCAAGGTTTTGCAAATATTGCCAGCGTTCATTTATATTTCGAATCTCTACTTCATTTAATGCACCGGTTTGTTCTTTTCTATACCTTGCTATAAAAGGAACCGTATTTCCTTCATCAAGCAAAGTAATGACGTTTTCGATCTGTTTCTGTGATATTGACAACTCTTTGCTTAATGCCTGTAATATATTTTCATCTTTTTTCATATAACAGCCTCCGCTTTCCTTTCATTTCTACCAACCATTCTAGCAAAAAAGACTTCTTCACAGGCAGCTGAATTTTCTTCCCCGTTTAAAAAAATTCGGCTAAGCATCTAGCTTTGACACATTATTTTCCTGCCCCTTCCAGATCAAATTGCATAGCTTTTTGAAATTTTTTCAGCGCTTGGCGAAGAAGTCTAGATACATGCATTTGCGATATACCCAATATTTTGCCTCTTTCCTTCTGGCTGCGGATATGGTAAAACGAGTGTTGAATCATTTTTCGCTCCTTTTCTGTTAAAGATTGGCAAGGCTCTTTCGAGAGTCAACTTTTGGTTGATATGTTCATAACCTATTTCATTTTGTCCGACAACGTCTAAAATGGTCGTTGTACCTCCGTCCTTGTCCGCTTTAAACGATTGATCGACAGACAGCACTTGATAATTTTTTCCTATTTCCATTGCTTGCAGAACATCTTCTTCCAAATAATCCGCTATTTCCCCCACTTTCGGCGAGCGCTGTAATGTTTTTGTCAGCTCATCAACAGTTGAATTTATTTTCGACCCAAGTTCCTTCATTTTCCGGGGAACATGAACGCTCCATGTTTTGTCACGAAGATGCCTCTTCTTCTCACCGATAATAGTGGGAACGGCATGCTCAACAATTCGTTCCTGGGCGTTTTCATCATCGTTTTCCTGAAACTGACGAATAAGCTCATGGATTTTGTTATGATTTGGTTTCCGTTTTTGAGATTGCATCATTTTCTAATCGCTCCCTGCTATAACAGCTTCTTCATTTGAACGATACCCCGGAATCCTCCATAGTCTCGGATTATCCATAAGCGTCACAATGAATAATAAACCTATACTTTCTTCTGTTATGTCTTTGAAAGGAACGGAGGAGAGTCATCTGTTCATATGCGATACATGATTTCATGTTTTCATGCAATCATCCGCTTACGAAAACAAGGAAAAAGAAAAATACCACAGTTTTTGATAACTGTGGTTTGTTCGTTTTCTTATCGTAATGCCCACACCGCCTTCCGGTGGCTGGGTTTAAAAATCAATTAGTCCTAGACTGATTTGCAAGGCATCGTCCACTTTATCCATCATCTCATCGTCAAGATGGGTTATTTTATCCGTTAATCGCTGTTTATCAATTGTTCGAATTTGTTCAAGCAAAATGACCGAGTCCCGTTCAAATCCGTATTTTTTTGCATCTATCTCAACATGTGTCGGCAATTTAGCCTTTTGAATTTGCGCTGTTATGGCAGCTACGATCACCGTTGGACTGAAACGATTCCCGATATCATTTTGAATGATTAAGACCGGACGCACGCCTCCTTGCTCTGAACCAACAACAGGGGATAAATCAGCAAAATAAACGTCGCCGCGTTTAACAATCAAAAGATTACCCCCCGCTAACTAAGCGTTCAACGGTGTGTTCAGCTTCATATTCTGCTAAAAAAGCCTCCGAAGCAATATTTAAATTAATTTTCGCCATTTCCATATAGCCTCTTCTCATAGATTCGCGAATTTGGCGTTTTTTTCGTTCCCGCAAATACATTTTTGTTGCCTGATAAATAAATTCATTCCGATTGACATTTTCTTGTTTAACGATTCCATCAAGCTCGGAAACAAGAGCTTGCGGTAATCGAACTAAAATTTCTGTTGTTGCGCTGGATTCAGACACAAAAATACACCTCCACCGTTCCTGCAAAGCCGATTCATTCAATTACCATCATATCATTTCTATTTATGGAAGCAAAGCCATTTTTCGAATAATTTCTTCAATATTATCAGCTTTTTTATATTTTTTTTATTCACGGCATCTAATTTTTTTAAAACAAAAGAGGATTTTTTACGTCTATTCTGTTTCCTCCTTTTATATATATTCGGGGAACACGCCAATTAATCATGCATGGGATTTCATAATTAATCGTTTCAAGCCGATCCGCCACCTCATCAACCGATATCATCTCTTGGCCTTGCCGGCCGATCAACGTTACTTTTGTTCCGATCGGCTTTTTTTCAGGAAGCCTGATCATCAATTGATCCATGCATATGCGGCCAACAATAGGAACGCGTTCTCCATCCACCAGGACTTCCGTTCCGGTCAATTTTCGAATCCACCCATCGGCATATCCGATTGGCACCGTTCCTATCCATTCATCTTCTTTTGTCTCATAAGTTGCACCATAGCTGATTTTCTCGCCTTTATTGACCTTTTTAATATGAATAATGGAGGAGTGTAGAGAAAAAGCTTCTTGCAAAGGAAAAGGCAGCATGTTTTTCATGGCATTTGAAGGCGACAAGCCGTACATTGAGATTCCGAAGCGGACGGCATTGAAGACTTTTTCAGGGAATCGAAGGCTTGTGGCACTGTTTGCACAATGCACGATAATCCCTTTCGTTTCAATCATTTCCAACAAATCCAGCAAACGTCTATATTGAAGATCAAAATAGGATGTATCAAGTTCGTCTGCCGTAGCAAAATGGGTGAAAACCCCTTCCAAATGAAAGGATTGGTGGTTTTGAATAAAGGACAAAGTCTTTTCAAGTTCATGACGATCCCTTATACCAATCCGCCCCATCCCTGTATCTAATTTTAAATGAATGCGGGCGGTTTTGGATGATGCATATTTTTCCGCTTCTACGAGCCATTCATAAGAGTAGGCGGCAACACTAATGTTATAGGCGCCGGCTGTTGAAATATCTCTCGGACGCACTGCTCCCAACACAAGAATGGGAGCATCTATTCCTTGTCGTCTAAGCTTCAAAGCTTCATCAAGAAATGCAACAGCCAGCCAAGTTGCGCCTGCAGACAAAGCCGTTTGCGCTACTTCCAAATCGCCGTGGCCATATGCATTAGCTTTTACAACCGCTATGATTTCCGTGCTGCCAGGCAAATGTTTTTTTAAGGCTTGAACGTTTGCTTCGATGTTGTCTAGGTTCACTTCAGCCCATGTATCCCGAAAATAGTTTTGCATTTTGAGTTCATCTCCAACGATTGCGAGTTTTTCCATTTCCATTATAACACCTGCGAGTATTTAACAGTAGGGAAGAAAAAACGAGAGCGGCAAAGGAAAAGATCCTGACTGCCGCTCAAATATTATCTTACTTCCTTGCCATGCAAAGAAGATGATTCAACTATTTTCCCGATTGGGCTTGGACGGAGCGGGCGACTGAAATCATTTCTTCTTGGGAAAGCTCGTTTGACGCAAGCATATAATCAACCCCATTATATGTCCAAGAAAGCGAATTTTCCGTAAGGGCGCCAACAGTAAATCCTAAGTCGATCAGTTCTCCGCTGACAAATTCCGACGATGCAACGGGCGCAGCTTCTGCCTGCTCTTCAATGAGGGTAAACGATTTTTCGCCGCCGTATGTTAATACGACGCGTTCCCCGTTTACTGTTTTTACTTCTTTTTCTTCAACAAGGCTCGTTCCTTCCGGTAGACTTTCGGCAACAGGATATAAAACAACAAGCGGTTCATTCGATGATCGCGCTAAAACGGGGATGTCGACCTGGGCGTTGGACATCGTTTTTTCCAATTCAAATGCATTATCATCAAACTTAGGATTCCATTCAAAATTGGAAAACTTAACTGTGACGAGCGGATTTCGATCAACGTCCATCACCTTAACATAAGAAGGTGTTAAATCCTTTTTATGAAAAGCCACTTCTTGATAAGGGAGCATTTGATTGTGTGTGTAATTTGTTTTCGTTTCATATACGTAATCATTTTCGCCCGTTTGAAATGTTGCCTCCTTATCTTTCAAAACATCCTTGACAAGAGACTCATAAAGATAGGCCTGGCTGGAATTGTTCGGCCAATCGCTCTGGAAGCGAAAACTTTTGTTCAAGGCGGGAGTTAGGACAAAAACTCCATCATCATTTCTTAAAATAATTTGACTCTGGTTTTTTTGGGCGTTATTCAGTTGCACCCGGTAATAATGAGGTTTTTTGTGCCAAATTTCCACCTCATACATGATCGGCTCGTCTGAAGTTTGAATTTCCATTTTTGCTTGGACCTTATACCCTTTTAACTCTTCCACTTTTTTATTCAATGCGCTCGCCACTTCTTCTTTTGACTTTGCTCCGCAGGCGGATAATAAACCGGCCGCCAACATACCGACAATCACCAATATTAAGGTTCTCCTCAAAATTTTCAACCCCTTTGCCTCATATAACGTAAAATGGAAGTTTTGTTCAGTCAGTTGGCCGCTCCTGACTCGTCTTCCTACTGCAATACATCTATATGAGACAAAGGCAACAAATATGCGGACGGGTTTGACGAGCTTTGAAGCGCATTATGATCATTCAGTCAAATATTTATGAATGTAATCCAAAAGTTCCATCGGCTCCTTCACCTTCACTTCGTTGCCTAAACCAATAAAGATTTTGAAAAAAACTGAATATCACTTCTCGCGATGTTACCTTCAAGCCATCCGGTTCCATCTTTGCGAATATGAAGTTCGGGATACTGGTCAAGGCTCTGCTTCGCATGCTTGAACACCCTCTTTCGTCAGTTCCGCAAAAACAGTGACATACTCCTGCTTGCCTCTCTATTCCCAAGATGAATATGGCTAAGATCCATCGGCTTTGATGTTGATCGGGCGACAGATTGAACCGTCACAGCGGAACACACGGAAATCATTGCTCAAGAAGCAATATGCCGGACAGCACCACAGGCCGTTTCTTGTATAAATTCCAATTGGTTGTATTTCCCGGCTTGTTTTCTTCATTTTTGGTAAACCGTCATCATTAATTCCAAAAGTATTTTTGTTTTGGACATGTTATTGCTCCAACCTTTTAATTATGACAATATTTGTCACGATTATATGTTTGAGTTGATAAGCAAATTATTTTTTCTGATTGGTAGGAGAAGGAATGAATCATTCTCATGACAACAACCCATCAACAAGAAAATATTTTAAATCAAGAAAGCTTAACCTTTCTTACCTTGAATATGGCGGTGAAAACTGCACGGACATATGAATGATGCAAGAACGTTTTCTCGATTGTCAGCTAAATTAAAAGGGGAGAGAATCATTGGTTGGAGCGAACCCCCTGATATGGATTATTCAAGAGAAAGTTACTTAAATGTATTTTTAATTGATTAGCTATGAATTAGGCGGACGACCTGTCATTTTATTAGGGCATTCTTTAGGTGGAGTGAACGCTAATCAGTTTACTTCACGTTACCCTGAGCTAGTAAAAGGGGGCATTGTGGAAAACAATTTGCAGAAAAGCTCCCTAGACGTGCCGCATCTTGAAAAGATCTGAGAGTTTCCCTTGAACGGGCAGGAGTGAAGGCGAAAGATTATTTTTTAGAAAGCGTTTTTGAGGATGAAAAAGGTTGGGGTTTTTCTCTGATTTAAAAGGAATGAAGATTTCCCAATAAAATCTGAATGGGGCTTGCCCTATTTTACTGATTCACAGAAAAAAAGCTTTGTATTAGATTTGAGACAAGCTGAACTTATGGTATCAAGAAGGCCGAACACGAACTTAGAGTATTTGAAAACTGCGGTCATACTCCTCGTATAGAGGATCCAGATGGATTTTATCGGGTAGTAAAAAAATTTCTTGACAAAGTGAAAGAAAAGAAATATAACCCGTTTGCAAAGAGGGATCCGCATAAATGGATTTAAATGAACCCGCCATTTACAACGCCTGGGAAGCGCAATGACAAGCAGCCATCATCAACCCGGAGCGCACATTACCTCGACATACCGCTCCGGTTTTGTATTTACGGACGGCTTGCAATATCTTGACAGGAAGAAACAGTCATAAAAGTTTCCAACCTTCTGCTATCGTTATTGGCATACAAAACTCCCGGGTTCCTTTTCAGCACGTATGCGATCACATTTGTACAGTGGACTTCAACTTATTGGTCTAAACATGTTCAAACAATCTACTCAGATGACTATACTGCATGTTTCCTCAAGAGTGGTAAATTGCTATGCAAGCTTTTTATAAAAAACTAAAATCATTTAAATTGGTTCTTACGCAACCTTGATGATAGGAAGGAGTTAATTAAGAAAAATTACTGTGCAAATAAAATTTTTTAGTTTTTCATTCTCAATTATCTCGACTTTTCACCGAAAGGACGTAAGAACTTTAAATTGATCACAATTTAGCAGCTTGACACGTCCTCAATGATGACCTGGGCTGCGACAAATTGCTGTGTATGCGTAATTGATACATGGACTTTGTCACTTGTCACGTTTTGCAAAATGTTCGGTTTTCCTTTTTCGTCATTTACAATTTCAATATCCAAAAAACCGACGTTTTGTCCGATTCCTGTCCCGATTGCTTTGCTAAAAGCCTCTTTCGCCGCAAATCTCCCACCTAAAAACTCAATTTTTCTTTTTTCGCTGAGACTAAGAAACTTTTCTTTTTCACGGTCTGTTAAGATGCGATCAATTATGTTCGGCCTCCGTTCATACATCTCTTTCAACCGAGAAATTTCCACCACATCCAAACCGATGCCAATAATCACATCGCCACTTCCCTTCTTAAATATGTACTATTCATGTTAGGGCAAGCATACAAATAAATGTACAAAACATTTGTCCGTGGCCAAAGGAGAGTTGTCATGTTTCGGAGAACGGAAAATTTCCAAACCTATCTACGCCTTTTTCCTGCTGTATCGGTTATATCCGGTCTGCAGATTGGCATTTGGCTTATCATGAAACTTCCTTTCCCGATTTTCACCTTGCTCTTCGCACTTTTCAGTGGATACAACGCGGCCATTTGGTCGGGAGAATATTGGAGGATCATAACCCCGATCTTTTTGCATACAAGTTTCTCCCATCTTTTGATGAACACGATAACGTTTGCCATTTTTGCACCGCCATTGGAAAAAATGTTGACATCCTTTCGTTTTGTCATTGCTTACTTGTTAATTGGCATGATCGCAAATATCGCTTCGCTTTTGATTATGCCAGTGGATTACATACATGTCGGAGCGTCCGGCGCAATCTTTGGATTGTTCGGTCTGCATCTTTACTATTTTTTTCATCAAAAAGCCTATACAGTTCGTAAAAACGCCGAAACAATCTTGATCATTATGGTGATAGCCTTATTTTTCACGTTTCATCATTCCAATGTCAATATTGTGTCCCATTTAGCAGGGCTTGCTTCAGGGTTTTTGCTTGCTTTCATTTTTTCCAGAAAAAAACAGCAATTTATCCATTACACGTTTTATAACCAGCCGAAACAAAAGAGAAAAATAAAGCTGCTTTTGAAAAAATATTGGCTATGGGTTTTTGTTCTCATGTTTCTCACAGCGGCTTTGTTGTACGCACTTTAACGAAAGGGCTGAGCCTAAAGAACGTTCTTTTCTCTTCTTGAAAACCAGTGATAAATTTTCGCCCCATCATTTTGATCAAGATTGTCCACTGTAACATCGTTCCCCAATGATCCTGAAATAAAGTTGGCTTCGACTGACACCAACTTTCTTCTCCGCTGAAAATAAGATTGTTTTATTTTCAATGATTGTATCCGCTTTTTCTCAAGGACAACCGTTGTTTTATTGATAAAACGGCAAGAAAGAGTCAATTCATTTCCATTTATCAGCCAACCCGAATCTTTATATTGGCCATAACCTAAAATAAAAGAAATCGGGATGAGCAGGAGCGATAAATATCCCCACGGTTTCAAAAACAGACATAAAGGAACTATGACAATTAAACCGAGCAAGAAATCTTGCAGCCATAACCGATAGAGCGCTCGTTTTGGAATCGGATTAAGCTGCTGTTGGATTGTAACATCAAGAATGCTTTCGATTTTTTCTTTCAATTGACTTTTCCGAATGAGAGGAAACAAAACAGTCTCTATATCTTTTTCATCCCTTCCCCCTGCGGTCTCAATATGAACTGCTGCATATCCAAGCGGCTGGCGCAGCAAATTTTCCGATATTTTTATAGCTTGAATGCGGTCGATCGGAATAGTAAATTGCTTTTTTTCAAGGATCCCCCGCGATATGATGATCTGATCGGATTCTTCGCGAATGGTGAAATCCCCATATTTTAATAAAACACCGATAAAGCTTAACACCCAAGCAAGCAAAAGACCTAACAAACATGCAAACACAATCACGGTCAAACTGGCATGTGTAATCCACTCCAACTGTTCGAAAATTTTTTCGTACGGAATGATTTCATCGAATTGGCTTAAAAACGCCACGATAGATAGAGCGACGCCTAATCCGCCCGAGGTTGCAGCCGTAATAAGCAGTTCCTTTAAGTTTATTTTGTATAAAAGCTTCTCTTCTTGCAAATCAGTTGGAACGGCGCTTTCCTCTTGAATTTGGTTTTTCTGCTCCTTGATGATTCTCTGTATGCGATCTGCTTCTTCTTTACTAATAGCACTGAGTTCAATTTCAGCTTCTCCCATTCCGCCCGCAGTTTCGATCTTGAGATTTACCACTCCGAAAAGACGCTGAATAATGCCGGCAGATATATTGATCGATTGAATTCTTTCAAAAGGGACATATCGATTTTTTTTCAAAAATACTCCTTGTTCAACTCGAAATTCGTTTTCTTCGAGGCGGTACGTAAATTTCAACCAATGCAAAATACTCGAAATAATGATAAATATGGCTCCTATAGCTATTCCAACGATTAACAAAAAGCGGAAATGGCCGAAATTGCTGACAACAAGCACAATCAAAGCCGCTATTATTTCTTTTATGGATTTCACCATTTTTACCAACATGGCCACGGGATGCAATCGCTTCGGTTCAAACATCTTCTTTCGCCTCCCGCACCAATTTCGAAATGTAGTCGCGAAGCTGATCGGCTTCCTCCATCTCTAAAGCCGGTATTTCATGAACCGTTGCTGCAGTAGAAATAGTAACTGTGGCTAAATGATATTTCCGCAAAAGCGGTCCTTGTGTCGTATCAACATGCTGCACCCTCACCATCGGCACAAGGACGCGCTTTACCGAAAATAAGCCGTGCTGCAAATCCAATTCTTGTTCATGCACTTCGTAGCGCCATACTTTTAAACGAATCTTTGGAAAAAAGAAAATGGAACAAATGGTATATAGTAGCCAAACAGCCGCTAAAATGAAAATAATCCACTTTGGCCAGTTGAATTTCCAGATAAAAATCGAAGCAGCAATGAAAATGATTAACATCATGAAGCTGATTAAACTTGCTGAGATCCGCCATACTACAACGGCCTTTGGACTAATGCGATTTTTCGGTTCACTTCTCAAACCTTCTCCCTCCTTGTCATCTTTTGTAAAATTACGTTTGATTGTCGAAAAAAGTTTCAGTAATGCTCACAAAAAAAGCATTCCAGCCATTGCGCCTGGAATGCCGCCTATGTTTATGATTTCACGACTTTACGGAGCGTTTTTTCGATCTGACTGCATGTGTCCGATGCTTCTTGGAAGTCTTTTTATTTTTCCAATCATTTTTTCTTTTTAGCCGGTTTTTCTCTTTTTTTATCGGAAGAGGGGGTTCTTCCGTTAATTTGACAGGGATTGTATCAGGTGTTTTCGTCAGCAATTTCATTGCCGCAGCGAGCGTTAATGTTGCATCATAATTTTCCAAAAGCTCTTTTGCCGCCTTTTCAAAAAGAGTTAAATCTTCCGTTTCCATAACGTCGAGAATTTTTTTCGCCGTCATTTTCTGTTTTCCTTCAAGCGCTTCGTTAAAAGTCGGCGGGATCATTTGATCCATCTTTCTCTTGGTAATGGTTTCGATGTTTTCCAATATGCTGTGCTCTCTATTTGTAATGAATGTTATCGCTTGTCCTGTTTTCCCAGCACGCCCCGTCCGCCCTATCCGGTGAACATAACTTTCAGGATCTTGAGGGACATCAAAATTATAAACGTGCGTGACACCTGAGATGTCAAGCCCCCTTGCAGCGACATCCGTTGCGACGAGTACATCGATCGTGCCTTCTTTAAATTTGCGAAGCACAGAAAGGCGTTTTGCTTGGCTCAAATCCCCGTGAATACCTTCCGCAGAATAACCGTGAACATTCAGCGCCTCGGAAAGCTCATCAACCCGGCGCTTCGTCCGACCAAACACGATCGCAAGCTCCGGAGACTGTAAATCGAGGAGCCTGGTCAGCACATCAAATTTTTGTCTTTCCGCCACCTCTAAATAAAATTGTTGAATATTCGGTACGGTCATCTCTTTTGCTTTAATGCGGATATGTTCAGGCTGTTTCATAAACCGCTTGGCAATCGCTTTGATGGGATCCGGCATTGTCGCTGAAAACAGAAGGGTCTGACGTTCGCCGGGAACGTTCGAAAGAATATGTTCAATATCCTCTATAAATCCCATGTTCAGCATTTCATCCGCCTCATCTAACACAACGGTATGAACCTCTGCAAGACTCAACGTATTTCGGCGAATATGATCAAGCAATCTTCCGGGTGTTCCTACAATGATATGAGGGCGCTTTTTCAATGTTCGAATCTGACGGTTAATGTCCTGACCGCCGTAAACCGGCAGCACCCTTGTTCGTTTGTCATATCCAATTTTATAAAGTTCTTCTGAAACTTGAATGGCAAGCTCGCGTGTAGGAGCTATAACAATTGCTTGTACAGCTGAATGTTGAACATTGATTTTTTCTACTAAAGGGATCCCAAATGCGGCTGTTTTTCCGGTTCCTGTTTGCGCCTGTCCTATGATATCCTTATTTTGCAAACTTAATGGAATCGTCTGCGCTTGTATGGGCGTCGCCTCTTCAAACCCCATTCTCTCTATTGATCTTAAAAGTTCTTGGCTTAGCCCGAACTGGTGAAACAATTGTGTCAATTTTTCCAAACTCCTTTTTCATATCCTATGTGATAAAAAAAGTCCCATCTATGGGGACGTGCCAAATTTTTATACACACTGTAGGTGTTATCATAACATTTCCCATCATTGTTTTCAACTGCACATCTTTGTTCCGAAATGGATGTTTTTTAATTGGAATAATTTATTCTCCGAGCAAAGCATTTACAACTTCTTCTAATTTTATTCCTCTCGAAGCTTTTACGAGGATGAGATCTTCCTTTCCAGAAAGACGCTTAAGTTCATGAATCAACTTCTGTTTGTCAAAAAACACATGGATCTTGTCTTCATCCATTACTTTTTTTGCTCCTTTTGCAATTTCTTCACCGAGCTTTCCATATGTAAATAAATGATCGATTTCCTTATTCTTGAGCATAAGCCCAACTTCTTGGTGCATCTCGGTCTCTCTTTCACCAAGCTCCAGCATACCGCCGAAAACAAGAATTTTTTTTCGATACCCGCTTAAATCATGAACAAGGTCAATGGCCGCTTTCATGGCCGTCGGATTGGCATTGTAAGCATCATTGATTACGGTTGCCCCTGTTTTCGTTTGCATGAGCTCGAGGCGCATATTAGCCGCTTTCAACTGTCGAAGCCCTTTTTGGATATTTTCCAGTTCGACGTTCAACAATTGACCGGCAGCGATGGCGGCCAATGCATTTAAAACATTATGGCGTCCTAAAACCGGAATAAAGAAAGTGAGATCTGCTATATTGCTTGTAAATTCTGTTCCTTCTCTTGTTAATTTGACGGACAAAGGATATAAGTCATTTTCACTTCCCTCGCCAAACGTTCTGTTCCGAAAAGGATAATCCTTTCTTAACAAAGGTTCATCTCCATGATAAATGAGCGTTCCGCCTTGCTTCAGACCTTTCAAGATTTCAAGTTTTGCCTCGGCAATCCCCTCCCTGGAGCCCAATTCCTGCAAATGAGCATCGCCGATGTTTGTAATAATGGCAATATCAGGCCTTGCAATGGATGATAATAATTCAATTTCCCCTCTGGCATTCATGCCCATTTCTAAAACGGCGACTTCTGTATTTTCCGGCATGCTTAAAACAGTTAAAGGCAGTCCGATGTGATTGTTATAGTTTCCGATCGTTTTATGTGTTCGGTAAGTTGTTCCGACTACAGAAGCCACCATGTCCTTTGTCGTTGTTTTTCCGTTTGATCCCGTAATGCCAATCACTTTCGGATTGACCTCGATTAAATATTTGCTGGCGATATGTTGCAGCGCAGTTAATGTGTCCTCCACATAGATAATCGGTTTATCTTTGGGGGGATTTGGAACGGATTTTGACCATAAAGATCCAGCAGCTCCTTTTTCAAAAGCTTGTTCAACAAATGCATGCCCGTCAAACTTTTCACCGATGATCGGGATAAATAAATTTCCCTTTTGGACTTGACGGGAATCGGTTGTCACTCCTTTTACATTGACTTGTTCAAATTCCCTTTTTAAAGCTGAACCGTTTGCCATTTGTTGAATTTCGATCAATTTTTTTTCGATCATCTTGCTGCTCCTTTCAGTAGGGGGACAATCGAAAACCGCCCCCATTTAAAACGTGTATTTAATCCGCTGTTTTTGTTCATATCTTTCCATTCCCAGCTGAACCAGTTTCTCAATCAGTTCCGGGTAATCGACCCCCGTATGCTTCCAGAGAAGGGGGAACATGCTAAATGGCGTAAACCCAGGCATTGTGTTGACTTCATTGATCAAAGGTGTACCGTCTTTCTTTAAAAAGAAATCTGCGCGGACAAGACCCGCTCCATCAATCGCTTTAAAAGCTTTTAGCGCCATTTCTTTTATTTTTTCGTATTCCGTTTCCGTAAGATCCGCCGGAATAATCAGCTCCGTGTCCCCATCAAGATACTTTGCTTTATAATCATAAAATTCTTTTTTCGGTGCAATTTCCCCGGTAATCGAACAGATGGGTTCATCGTTGCCAAGCACGCCAATTTCAATTTCCCGCCCTTCAATACTTTCTTCAATAATGAGTTTGCGATCATAAAGAAAAGCTTCTTCAATGGCTTCATTGAGCGATTTTCGGTCCTTTGCCTTGTTGATGCCTACGCTGGAACCGAGATTAGCCGGTTTAACAAAGCAAGGATATCCCAGTTCTGTTTCTACCTTTTGAAAAACTTCTTCTTTGTTTTTTTCCCAGTCGCGGCGAGTAAACCAAACGTATTTTGCTTGATTGAGGCCTGCTTGGGCAAATAGATTTTTCATAATGACTTTATCCATCCCTGCGGCCGATGCCAACACTCCGTTGCCAACGTATGGAATATTCAGCAGTTCCAGCATCCCTTGGATTGTTCCATCTTCACCGTTTGGCCCGTGCAAAAGCGGGAAAACAATATCGATTTGTTCAATATGAAAAAGCTGCTGGCTGAAAGAAGCGGGCAGCTGTTCATTTTCGTCTACCTTTAACGAGCCGGCGTCCTTTTGAACGAAAACGCTTTGTGGTTGGTCAAGCTTTAATTGCTCTACATGTTCAACTGAACCTGTCAATTGTTCTCCTTTGACCCATTGACCTTGTTCGGTTATATAGATGGGATAAATTTGGAATTTATTTTGATCGAGAGCATTGATCACTGCCTTGGCAGTTTGCAAGGATACTTGATGCTCCGCAGATTTTCCCCCATACACAATCGCTAGTTTGACTGTCATAAACATTTCCTCCTGCTTTTTATAAATCATCTGTTTTATTGTATCATTTTATAGCTTGTTTTGTTATGAGGTTGAAAATAATTTCATGCTCTCGTGTAAAACATTTCACTTCTTATTTTCCATGAATTACAATAGCATATGAAGGAGGTTAATCCAATGAAAGCAATTGAAACAAAAGAACAGTTTGATCAAGTGATTGGAAGAGATCAAGAAACGATTGTCAAATTTTTTGCCGATTGGTGCCCGGATTGTAAAAGAATGGATATGTTCATTGGGGATGTTTTGGAAGAGTATGGTCATTATGACTGGTATGAAATCAACAAAGATGAGTTTCCGGATATCTCCGAAAAATATCAAGTCATGGGGATTCCAAGCGTTTTAATATTTAAAAACGGCGAAAAAATCGCCCATTTGCACAGCGCCAATGCCAAAACACCTGATGAAGTAAAGGAATTTCTCGGAACCCATTTAACATAAACAAAAGGGCTGGATAGATGTTTGTTCTCATCCTATCCAGCCCATTTCTTTTGCTCTGTTGATGCACTTTCTTTTTGCAAAAAGCATGAAATGGATAACGAACGGGGTAACAATGTTTATTCTTTTTCCAATTGATCCAAAATCGTCAACAAGCCGCTAAGTTTATGAATCTCATAATCTGGAACAACGTCGGCGCTTCGCTCCAATTGTTTGCGATTAACCCAAACGGTTCGAATGTTTGTCCGCGAGGCTCCCAAAATGTCTGTGCTCAGTTTATCTCCGACCATTACTGCTTCTTCTGCCTCAACATCCATTAAATTTAAAGCATGCTGGAAAATGGAAGGATCCGGCTTTCCTTTTCCAAATTCGCCCGATATGATGATATGCTGAAAATAAGATGAAAGCTTTTCGACACCAGAAATTTTTTCTTTTTGCAAGCTTGGATCACCGTTTGTTAATAGAAGCAAACGATAATTGTTTTTCAGTTGTTCCAATACTGTAAAAGTATCATCATATACAAACGGTCTTTTTCGCCGTTCGGCATGAAAAAGGTCGGATAAATGTTTTCCATATTCCGAATCATCGATACCAACGGCTTTCAAACCGTTCGTCCAAGCGTTTCTTCTGTAGTCAGGAGCCAATTTGTTTAATTTCCCAAACTGTTCATGAACAATTTCGCTGAAATCGGCCCACAACGCTTCAAACGGATTGATGCCGATCATTTGCGTAAAAGGGTAAGTTTCATATGATTCATACAGTTTCCTTGCTTCACGGCGCACCGCTTCTTCTAATTGTTTTGCCTCCACCCCATATTTTTGTTCCGCTCTTGAACAAACGGCCGCAAATGTTTCGCTGACGCTTTTTTCATCCCAAAGAAGTGTATCATCCAAATCAAAAAATACAGCTTTAATCAACCATCGATCTCCTCTCGAATTTCTGTCACGTTTTGCAACAACATTTTACCAAATGTCCTTTTTGATCGCCAGACCGTTGGTAAGATAAGCGCACTTTTATTTTACTTCTTTTGTCCAGCCAAACTTGTCGTCAACTTTGCCGTATTGTATGTTTGTAATCGTTTCATATAGTTTTTTCGCAAATTCTCCTGTTTCACCATTGTTAACAACCATTTTATGTTCGTTCCATTTCAATTCTCCAACAGGCGAAATGACGGCTGCTGTGCCTGTACCGAAGACTTCCTCCAATTGACCGTCTTTATATGCGCGATAAAGATCCTCCATGGAAATCCGTTCTTCATGAACCGGCACTCCCCAATCTTTTACTAGCCTAATAACCGAGTCTCTTGTCACACCGCTTAAAATGCTGCCATTTAATTTTGGCGTATAGACCTCTCCGTTAATTTTGAAAAAAATATTCATGCTGCCGACTTCTTCTACATATTTTTTCTCTTTTCCATCAAGCCATAACACTTGATCATACCCAAATTCCTCTGCTTTTTTCTGCGCATAAAGGCTGGCGGCATAGTTTCCGGAAGTTTTGACATGGCCTACGCCTCCTTGGACAGCCCTGACATATTCATCTTCCACATATATTTTGACCGGCACAAGCTGGCGACCAGAATAGTAGGCTCCAACCGGCGATAAAATGATCAGAAACTTGTATTGAGAAGCTGGCCTTACTCCCAAATACGGCTCGGTTGCAATAATAAACGGCCGAATATATAATGAAGTTCCTTCTTTATTCGGAACCCAGTCTTTTTCCACCGATACAAGGCGAAGAAGGGCTTCCATGACAAGTTCTTGATCAAGAAGGGGAATACACATTCGTTCACAGGTGCGCTGCATACGTTCAATATTTTTGTCAGGTCTAAACAGCAATGTCCGGCCATCGCTTGTTCGATAGGCTTTCAATCCTTCAAAAATCGCTTGTGCATAATGAAAAACCATCGCGGACGGCGAAAGCACCAAAGGTTCATATGGAACGATTCTTGGCGAGTGCCATCCTTTGTCATCATGATAATCCATGACAAACATATGATCTGTAAAATATCTTCCGAAACCTAATGATTCAATGTCCGGCTTTTGTTTCAATTGTTTTGCCTTCGTAAATTCAATGGTTTGTTGCATGATTCTTCACCCTTTCCTTTATTTTACATAAATCAATTTTTGAAGACATAACAGCAGCTTTGAATGAGAAATGGAATTAAAAAAAAATCGCCTCGCAACCACCTGGCGCATTACACGCCGGCTGTTGCTGGGGCGAATGTTTCGCGGTACCACCCAGCTTCTCTGCATCCTTCACAGGACACAGACTCAGCAAGTCAGATAGGCGACTTTTCTTAATAACGGAAGATCCGTTGTTTTATACTTTGGCTAGCAAAGCCATTTCTAAAACAAAGCTCCAAGGCGATCTTCAAAGAGAGATAACGGCTGGCCTTTCAGCCTTAGGGCCAGCTCTCTTTTACGCCATCGCTCTCTTTTACTACTCCTTTTCGTTGCTTATGCCCATATGAACTTATCAAAACAAAAAACCCGTCTCAATCCTGTAATTATTGGATTGTTGAGACGAGTTTATCGCGGTACCACTCAACTTCTCTGCGCCTTCACAGACAGCAGACTCAGCAAGTCATGTACATGACTTTTCTTGATAACGGAAGATCCGTTGTTTTATACTTTAGCAGACTGCTATTTCTAAAACACAGCTCCAAGGCGACTTTCAAAGAGAGAATAACGGCTGACCTTCCAGCCTAAGGATCAGCTCTCTAATGCGTCATTGCTCTCTTTTACTACTCCTCTTCGTTGCCTTTTCTGTCTGAATATTATTTATAAAGGAAATAATTTTGAAAATGATTATATCTCCTCTTTCCCTTTAAGTCAAGATTTTTCTAATAATTTTTTAAATACAATCCATTGATCATACCTACAATTTAGAAAGAAAAGCCCCCTTTACATTTTGACGATCATGAACAATGAACAAACAAAGGCCGAGATTTGCTATTATTGAACATCTGCCCAGACAATCTTCAAGGACGAAGCAGCATTGAACAACAGCGTTATTTGCAAACAAAATGAGAAAGATTAAGTTTCGAGCGTGGGATAAAAATCATTGAACAACAGCGTTATTTAAAAATGTTTATGTCGCTTGACGAGCCTTTGACTGATCACGAATCATTGAACTAAAAACTGCCTATTCGTTTTCCTCAAAACTCCTTCGTTTTTATACCGGGCAAATATTTTATTTTTATCTTCCCCATTTCTATGCATCTAAGGGCAGTCTGATCTCAAATTTCGTGCCTTCACCTTTTTTGCTTGTTACATTGATCTCCCCATTATGAAGAAGCACTAGCTGTTTAACGATGGACAGACCTAATCCAAACTCTCCGTATTTGTTATTTGTTCTGGACAAATCCGCTTTATAAAACCGCTGCCAAATATTCTCGATTTCTTCTTTTTCCATGCCAATCCCTGTGTCTTCAATTTCAATTATCGTTTCATTGTGTCCTGTTCGACCCCGTAAATAGATTTTTCCGTTTTTTGTGAATTGAATGCTGTTTTTCACAATGTTGATGAATATTTGAATCAAGCGATCATAATCGGCATAAACCATTACATCTTCATCCGCATCTATAAGGATTTCATTTTTTTCCGCCTCGGCTTGAATGGACAGCTGTTCTTTTACAATTTCAAACATCTCCATCAAGTTGATGAGTTCTTTATGCAGTTTCACTTGATTGGAACGGATTTTTTCATAATCTAAGTTTTCATTTACCAGCCTAATTAATCGTTTTGCCTCTTGGCTTACCAATTGAATGCCGCGCTCTCGTTCTTCTTCGGGAATCATGCCGTTTTTTAAACCTTCAATTACGCCGCTGATCGTTGTTAACGGTGTTTTCAATTCATGGGAAACATCGGCAATAAACTGCCTTCTTCTGTTCTCAAGTCTTTCAATTTCTTCTTGTGATGCTTTAAGTTTTCTGACCATTTCATTAAAATCGCTGCCTAGTTCACCGATTTCATCGAAGCTTGAAGCATTCACTTGCACATCGTAATTTCCTGAAGATACGATTGATGTGGCCTCTCGAATCTTTTGTATCCGGCGCACATGCAGTTTCGATAGAAGGCCGCTTAACAAAAAGGAGACAGATAAAGAAATCAAGATCGTGTAAAATAAAAATTTATTAATCTCGCTGATCATCCCTCTTGTTCCGCTGATCGGGGAAACAAGGAGAACGCCGCCCAACAGCACCCCATTATCAATAAACGGTAGGGCGACAAGGGATACCGCCTGATCAAACCTTTTCAAATCTTGCCTGACGACAACAATATTGCCTTCTTGTAAACTTTCCCACTCTTTTTGGGAAATTGTAAACTGCGGAAAAAATCCGGCTTCAGGATAAAATATTTCCCCGTTATTATTAAATACACTGAATAAAATGTTTCTTGACTTCAACACTTGGCGATATTGATCCAAAACCCGGCTCCCGCCAAAGTTGTCGCGGCTGTAGTCATTTAAAATGCTGCGGCCGTAAGAAATTAGCTCGTCCACCTTGTTTTGGTAAACATAATTTTCAATAGATTTCGTAAAACTAAAGCTCAAAATTAAAAAGGCAACTACTAAAACACCGATATGACTGAGCAGCAGCTGATGCATATATTTAAGCTTCATCATTAGTCTCCGTTTCGTCGAATTTATATCCGACTCCCCACACCGTATGGAAGAAGTTTTGCGCCTCCGTCCCGAGCTTTCTTCTTAATCTTTTCATATGAACATCAACGGTGCGCTCATCGCCGTAAAACTGATAACCCCAAACACTTTCCAGCAATTGCTCTCTCGTAAACACTTGACGCGGATGCGTCACAAAGTGATGGAGCAAATCAAATTCCTTCGGGGTTAAATTTTTTATGGGCTTCCCATTAAAGTAAACCTCTCTCGTTTCCTTGCTCACTTTAAAATGTTTCGTTGTCACTACATGTTCCTGCTTTTGGTCTCCACGCTGTTGATATCTTCTCGTTACAGCTTTTATTCGAGCCATCAGCGCTAATGGACTGAACGGTTTCGTGACGTAATCGTCCGCTCCCATTTCGAGTCCGATCACCTGATCTGATTCACTGTCTTTGGCCGTCAACATAATAATCGGAACACCATGCTCTTCCTCTCGTATTTTCCTGCAAAGGGATACACCATCCATCCCTGGCAGCATCCAATCAATGATGAGCAAATCCCATTTGCCGTTTTTAAATTTTTTGTAGCCTTCCAATCCGTCATGAATAAACTCCCCCTCGATGCCTTCTTTCATAAAAAACATTTCGAGCATCGAACAGACGCTTTCATTATCTTCAATCACCAATATTTTCATTCGTTATCCTCCCGCAAAAACAATCTCTATTTTCAAAATAAACGAGCCGGCAATCAGAATCAACTGCCGCAGCCTCTGTTCCGATAAATTAATTTTTCCATAACAGTTTGTCATAATTTGTTCATCTGTTTTAGAAAGCTTACTCATGAAAAACAGCAACGGGGGAAGAGGATAAATGAATTTTTTAAAGGCGTTGTTGAGCATATCCGTGCAAAAAGCAAAAGCCTATAAAATTATCATTTTTGCCATCATATATGTGTACTTGTCCTTTCAAAGCCATGGCGACGTACGATCCGGCCATTGCAACCATAGCATATACGGCATTTTCAACTAAAGCTGAACCTGAAAAATGGGTTTTCAGCCTAATCATAAAAAACAAAACCCAAGAATGTTGTTATATCTACATTCTTGGGCCTTCTATTTGGAAACATATGATACGAAAATGGTCTTTTTTCAGACAGCCCCTTCATTTACAAGGCTTATAAATGCATCCGGAACATCTGTGATAATGGCAGACACATTGGCCTCCTTCAAGGGGATATAGTCTTTTACATGATTGACAGTGTAAACCCTTAAACGGCATCCTTCATTGACAGCTTCTTTTCCATATTTACTTAAGGCAAAAGATTTTTGGCAATGGATGTCCGCATGAATGGCTTTCGCTTTCTCAACGGCATTTCTTTTGATGCCTTGTATTAGAAAAGCTAAAGAAATGTTCTCGTCTAAACTTCGAACCTTTTCCAAACTTTCGTAGCAAAATGATGAAATAATAATGCGATCCTGCAAAGAATAGCGATAAACCTCATGCAATACATTTTCCTCTAAATTCAAATAGCGAAACAGACTGTTTTTCAGTTCGATGTTTACCGTTATTGGATCGCCGATTGACGAAATAAACCGCAAAACTTCTCCCAATCTCGGAACCATTTCGTTTGAAAAATCCGGGTGAAACCAGCTTCCTGCATCAAATCGGCTTAGTTCTTGATACGTATAATCTTTCACAAAACCTGTCCCGTTTGTCGTTCTGTCCGCTCGCTCATCATGAATCACTACCACTTCACCATCTTTTGTCATCTGCACGTCCAATTCGATGCCATCCACTTTTAATTTGGCTGCTGCACAGAAAGCAGCCATCGTGTTTTCAGGATATTTTCCGCTAAACCCGCGATGAGCATAAATATGCATCGTTTCACCCATTTTCATCTCTCCTTAAAACTACAAATCTATATAATATTTCGCGCTGCATGTTAATTTTCCTGTTTTTTGTTTGCAACTTCCAACGCACGATCCACTTCTTGGGCGGCTCGGTCAAGAGCCTGTTTCGGATCCATGCCTTGATAAATGTTTTCCATTGCGGTTACAATTTTTTGCCGCGCTTCAGGAAATACGGAAATAAGCGCACCTTGAGTAGCCGCCGTTGGCTTTGTATCATGAAGCTGGTCAACCGTCACTTTTAATTGCGGATATTTTTCCCATTCTTGTTTCACAATATCTTCTTCATACGCTTTTGGATTGATTGCAAAATAACCAGATTCTACATGCCATTTTGCTTGTACTTCCGGTGTTGTTAAATATTTCATAAATTCCCATGCCGCTTTTTGTGTTTTTTCCTCAATGCCCGCAGACATCCAAATAGATGCCCCGCCAATAATGACGCCTTGTCTTTCAACATTATCCGGCACCGGCAAATATGAAACGCCAACATCAAATGGGGCGTTGTCTACAATTGCTTTCACGCCGGCGGAGGAATCCAAATACATGGCGATTTTGCCCGACTGAAAGGCGGCGCGGATATCATCCCAGTTTGTTCCAACATTATAATATGTACCTTCTTTGTACATGTCTGCTATCAATTCAAAAACTCTTAAACCTTCTTCACTATTAAAAACCGCTTTCTGTGCATTGCCCTCGCGTCCGTTTTCTTGGTCAACGAAATGCCCGCCTTGAACTGCTAAAAGCTCCTCAAAAAACCAGCCGTAATTTAAAATGGAAAAGCCGTAGCGTTCTTGGCCTTTCGTCAATTTTTTGGCTGCGTCTTTCAGCTCGCTGTATGTCATTGGCGGCTTTTCTGGATCCAAACCGGCTTCTTTAAAGACATCTTTATTGTAAATCAATACGGGGGTTGAAGAATTAAACGGCATCGAATATTGCACTCCGCCAACCGAATAATAGTTTGAAATGTTTTTTTCCCATTGGGAAGTATCATAATTCTCCTCATCAATGAATTTTTGCACCGGTTGTATTTTTCCGCTATCGATCATATACTTCGTCCCCACTTCAAAAATTTGCATTATGGCAGGGGCATCTTTCGTACCTGCGACAGTATTAAACTTTGTCAGCGCTTCTTCATATGAACCTTGAAAAATCGGCTTTACTTCAATATTCTCCTGCTTTTTATTAAATTCGTCCACGATTTCATTGAGAACAGGCTCTAATTCACCACCCATCGCATGCCAAAAAATTACTTCCGTTTTTTCTCCATTGGACTGATTATGCTTTTCCCCATTTGCTTCAGAACTGGATGGTTGGTTGGAACTTGAACATGCACTTAAAAAAAGCAGTAGGCAAAAGAAAAGCAGCATCATTGGTTTTTTCATAATTGGACAACCTCCTTATTTAATTGCGCCCTGTGTCAACCCGCTTTGCAACCTTTTTTGTCCAGCAAACAGCAGAATTAACGTCGGCAAAATAACGATGACCACAGCTGCCATAACCACCCCCCATTCAGTCGAAATTTCTTGCGACTGCATCCGCTTCAGACCAATTTGCACCGTTCGAACCGAATCATTGTTTGTCACAAGAAGCGGCCACAAATACATATTCCAAGCCGTTAAGAAGCTGTAAATCCCTAAGGTTACTAAACTAGTTTTGGAAACCGGAAGAACGACGCTCCAAAAAAAACGAAAACGGGAAATTCCGGCCACCAGTGACGCTTCATACAATTCGTTTGGAATCGTTTTGAAATGCTGACGAAGCAAAAATGTCCCAAATGCGAGAGCAAAAAATGGAACGGTTAACCCTGTATATGTATTAAGCCACCCCAATTTTTGCACGGTCATAAAATTCGGAACCATCGTTGCTTCCCATGGAATCATCATCGTAGAGATAAAAAGGAAAAACAGAAAATCTCTTCCACGAAACGTCAAAAAAGCAAAAGCAAACGCAGCTAAACTTGACACAACTAACTGGCCCACCATGATCGCCAGCGAAACGATAAAGCTGTTCCACAAATAACGCAGAAGCGGCACTCGATCAAAAGCGGACATGTAATTATCAAATGTAAAAGATTGCGGTATAATGCGTCCTCCTAAAACTTCTCTTCCTTCCATAAAGCTGATCATAAATGCATAAAAGATCGGAAAAACCATAACCGCCGCTGACATGATCAAAAGGATGTATAAAATGATTGTTTTGGCCGTTCTCATTGGTAATGCACCTTCTTCTCGCCAATCTTAAATTGCAGCAATGTGACTAGCAAAATGGCAAAGAACAACAGCACCGCCTGAGCACTTGCAGAGCCGATATTATGATTTATAAAAGCATCTTTGTAAATGGAATAAACAATCACATTGGTTGTTTCAATCGGTCCGCCTTTTGTTAACATATCGATCTGCCCAAATGTTTGGAACGCATTGATCAGCGAGACCGTAATGATGAAAAACAAAGTTGGCGACAACAGCGGAAGAGTAATCTTCCTCAATTGGTAAAAATAACCGACACCAGCAATTTTGGCATACTCGTATAATTGTTGATCGATGTTTTGCAGGCCTCCCAGCAGCACAAGAAAAGCAAAACCGGTATTCATCCAAATCGTTGCTGCCGAAACGGCCAACAGCGCATATTTCGGATCCAGCAGCCATTGCGTTTCAGAAAGCCCAAAAATTCGAACAATTTGATTGAATAGGCCGATCGCCGGGTTATACATAAACATCCAGATGACAGAAGACGCTGCGACACTCATCCCCATTGTCGAAGAGAAAATTGTTCGGAAAAAACCGATCCCCTTTAACTTTTCGTTTGCAATAATTGCTAAAAACAGAGCGAGCAAAATGCCCGCAGGCACCGTATAAAGAACAAATAAGATGGTAGCTTTTATACTATTTTGAAAGCTTGGCGACTGGAATAAATAAGTGAAATTTTCGAACCCGACAAAACGGATCGGCTCTCCTTGTCCATCGGTCAAAAACAAGCTCAAATAGATTGTTTTAGCCATCGGATAAAACAAAAAAATGGAAAACAGCACAAGCGAGGGCGACAAATAAAGTGCTCCTTGGACAAACATTGGCAATGTCCGCCGCCCTTTTTCTTTTTCTTCAACCTTTACCGGCAGTTCTGTCTCAGCTTTCATAGCAGTATCTCCTCCTCCAAAGAAAATGAACTTTTTTCTTGTGGAGATGAATATAATCGTTGGCCATTTTTTGCACTAAAAAGAAAAATGTCTTGTTCATTGACAACAATTGGTATTTTCTTGCCAATTGGTATGTTCCACTGCCCATTCCAACGAGCCACCCATTGAACATTTGCCATTTGAAAGGATATAAAAGTTTCAGTACCTAATATTTCACTATTGACTGTTGTGACCACTACGGCATTTTCCCCGTTTCGAGCCAATCGGATCGCTTCAGGCCGAATACCGATTAGCAAATCTTTTTCTTTTACAGTTTTGCTCACTTTTTCAGAAATGGCAAAGGCTCGCCCATCTTCAAAAATCAGCACATTCCCTTCAAACTTCACCTTCGCAAGATTCATCGGGGGAGAACCGATAAAGGAGGCGACAAATGTGTTGGCAGGCCGATTATAAATATCAAGCGGCCTTCCGATTTGCTGGATTTCCCCCTTATTTAAAACCATCATGCGGTCGGCCATGGTCATGGCTTCGATTTGGTCGTGTGTAACATAAATCATCGTAATGCCTAATTGCCGCTGGATTTGCCGTATTTCCGAACGCATTTTTGCTCTTAGCTTCGCATCAAGGTTTGACAAAGGTTCATCCATTAAACAAATTGAAGATTGCGTGACAATCGCTCTCGCTAAAGCAACACGCTGCCTCTGTCCCCCGGAAAGTTCGCGAGGTTTGCGGTCTAATAATTCCGTCAAACCAAGCATTTCAGCCGCTTCTTGGCATCTTCTTTTTTGTTCTTGCTTGCTGATTTTCTTTGTATGCAAGCCGAAGCGAATGTTTTTTTCGACAGTTAAATGGGGAAACAGCGCATAGTTTTGAAACACCATTGAAATGTCACGTTCATGAGGAAGCAAGTGATTGGCCTTTCTCCCCTCTATCCAAATTTCACCTTCGGATATACTTTCTAATCCTGCAATCATCCTTAACATCGTGCTTTTCCCACAACCGGAAGGCCCTACAAGAACAAAAAATTCTCCAGTTTCAATTGACACGGAGATCTCGTGAATGACGTACTGATGGCCGTCATATGATTTTGAAACATTGAGTAAACCCACTTTTTTCATTTCGGAATCTCCTTTCTGCGAAACATGCCGAATCCATCTTTTTTACAGGTAATTACACCGTTTCCATACATTTCATTTTAAGCGGAAACTTTTAACGAAATGTTAATAAAGATTGGAAAATTGTAAAATTATTTTGAATAATTTGTAAATAATATTTTTTCAACATAAAAAAAAAGCGGCAATCAACATCCGCTTTCATTCCCGTTCATCTGCTTCCATTTCAACATATTTATTTCGCCCGGCTCCTAAACCGAACGCCGTCATGAAAACACAAGCGGCAATAAATAAAATGATGGTCATCGTCCAAGAATGGGTCTTATCATATAAAAAGCCAAACAAAATAGGGCCGAAAGCAGCCAGCAAATAACCGATTGACTGAGCCATCCCCGACAACGCAGATGCAAGTTCTGCGCTTCTCGTTCTAAGACCGAAAAAAGCCAAAGCCAGCCCAACGCTCGCTCCTTGGCCAATGCCAATGAATGTCATCCATAAGATGATCCAAAAAATACCGCCTCCATTTAACAGACCAATCAAACCAACTATATAAACCACTCCTAAAACGGCTACAATCCATCTTTGATCTGCAAACTTGTCGGCAAGCGCCGGAGCCATAAAAGTGGCAGGCAGACCGGCAATCTGCATAAGAAATAACATCCAGCCGGCAGTTGCAGCATTCAGCCCATCCGCCAGTAAAATTTCCGGAATCCACGCAATGGAACTATAAAACAAAAATGATTGAAACCCCATAAAAAAAGTGACCTGCCAAGCGAGAGGCGAGCGCAGCAAAAATCCACCTGCTGCGTTTCCAGTTTGCCGAGGCGCACGGCCTTCTTTCCAATGTATTTGAGGAAGCCATAAAAATAAAGCCAAAATAGCCAATACTGCCCAAAAAAGCAAAGCGTTCCTCCATCCTAGCCCCAAACCTTCCGACAGTGGAATGCTCAATCCTGAAGCAGTGCCTGCCAGCATCCCCATCGCCGTTGAATAAACACTTGTCATCAAACCAACTCTTTCTGGGAATTTCTTTTTTACAATCCCCGGCAGGAGGACATTGCTAACAGCAATACCAATCCCGATCATAACAGTCCCTAAAAATAATTCAACGGTAGAACCAAAGGATCTGACAATCATCCCAACAAAAAGTACAACTAGCCCGCCAAAGACAGCTGCTTCATTACCGTATCGATTTCCCAGCTTCGGAGCAAGAGGCGAAAGAACAGCAAATGCAATGAGCGGAATTGTCGTCAAAAGGCCTGCCGCCCCATTGGTAATTCCTAGGTCATCCCGAATAGAACCGACGAGCGGCCCCACCGATGTTATGGCCGGACGCAAATTAAACGCAACAAGGATGATGCCGATAATGAAAAACGTATTCCGGGCATGGATTGCTTTTGCACTTTCCAATGCATTGTGCTCCATCAAAATCTCCCCCTTATTTCCTTTAGATTGCCTTTACAAACAATATTTATATACTAATCGATATTTCGTTATCAAACGTTGTTCAGCATAACCATCTTAACAACCAATATTTATATACTAATCCCCCATCACCAAAAAAATCAATAAAACAAACAAAACCGATCATTTGCAAAAAACAAACAGCTTTTGAAATAATATTTAATAAGCCATTGTCAAAAGGAGAGACTGCCAATGAAAATCACCATTGTTGGCGCCAACGGAAAAATTGGAAAACTGCTTGTATCATTGTTAAAGGAAAACGGAAATCACCTTGTACAAGCAATGGTGCGCAAGGAAGAACAAAAAAAATATTTTAAAGAAATAGGTGTCGAAACGGTTTTAGCGGATTTAGAAGGAAAAGTAGATGAAATAGCAGAAGCGATCAAAGGTTCCGATGCTGTTGTCTTTACAGCTGGTTCTGGCGGGCATACGGGAGCTGATAAAACTTTATTAGTCGATTTAGACGGAGCGGTTAAAACAATCGAAGCGGCAGAACAAGTTGGAGCGAGCCGATTCATTATGGTCAGCGCCCTCCAAGCGCATAACAGAGAAAATTGGAATAAAAACATCAAACATTACTATGTTGCCAAACACTATGCCGACCGCATTCTCGCCGAAAGCAGTTTAAATTACACCATTATTCGGCCTGGAGCATTGCTCGACAAACATGGAACAGGGAAAATAACAGCAGCCGAAAACTTGCAAAGAGGTTCCATACCTCGGGAAGATGTCGCTGCGGTGATTGTCGCATCCTTAACAGAAGAAAACACTTTTAAACGCTCATTCGATCTTGTCTCCGGAAATACTCCAATCCGCGAAGCATTACGAAGCATTTAACATTTATCTAATGAAAGAAGGTTGACGAATGCAGCTTAGCATTTTAGATCAAGCACCGGTTTTACAAGGAGCTACGGCAAAAACGGCTCTCGAACAATCTCTCAAACTTGCCTGCAAGGCTGAAACATTAGGATATGCCCGCTATTGGATCGCAGAGCACCATGATCTTCCAGGTCTTGCCTGCTCCGCTCCGGAAATAATGCTTTCCTATATTGGCGCAAAAACAAAGTCCATTCGGATCGGGTCAGGCGCCACCCTTCTCCCTCATTATAAACCTTACAAAGTTGCAGAAGTGTTTAATATGCTGGCAACGTTGTTTCCAAACCGTATTGATCTTGGCATCGGCCGGGCACCCGGAGGAGACGCCCAAGCGAGTATGGCGCTTTCAGGGAATTTTCTGGAAAATGTAAGAAATATGCCAAAAACCGTTAAAGAGTTGCTTCATTTTTTATTTAACGATCATCCGCACGATCATATGTATGCCAATTTAACGGCTTCCCCCCTCCCTCCCGTGCCGCCAGAACTTTGGATTTTGGGCACAAGTAAGAAAAGCGCACTCCTTGCCGCAGAACATGGAACTGCGTATGCCTTTGGCCAATTTATGAGCAGCGAAGACGGGCGTGACATTATCAAAACGTATAAGAAGCAGTTTCAAAGAAAGAGAATGCAAACGCCAAAAGCAATCGTTGCCATTTCCGCTATATGCGCTGAAACGAGCGAAAAAGCAGAACAACTGGCTATCGACAGCATTTCAAACAGCAGCCAATCTGTCAAGAAGGAAGAAATAAGCCAATATAAACAAAACATGGTGATCGGCGCTCCTAATGAAGTTGTCGATCAACTAAATAAAGTAAAAACTTGGTATGATGCCGATGAAATTATGATCATAACAAACACGAGCAATTATGAAGACCGTTTAAAATCATATGAACTCATTGCCAACGTTATGAAATAAACATCATGCTCATGATTGCGTTGACCGAAAAAGGAATAGTAGCTTTAGCCCACAATATACTGAAAGTAGATTGCATCCTCCAGCTGTTTCAGAAAAAATTCAAAAACTTACAAAAGCAAGTGGAGAAAAACGAGTTGTTTTTTTCTCCACTTGCTTCATTTTAAGGACTTTTCGGACATCCCCCCCTCATTTTTATGCTTTTTCTCTCTAGAGCAATCATCATACAGCACACATCTCACCAATTCCTTGGCCAAACTTATGGAGAGTAAACTGTCAGAAGTCCGGCTATCTCTTTCATTTCTATACTCAATTCCTCTCTATAGCAGCCATTTTAGAGATAGCCTTTACAATCGGCAGTTGAACAACACTCAACTTCCAATCTAATCCATCATACAGAAATTTCGAATGGTTACAATATTTTAGAATATTATTTTTTTAAAACATTTATCTTTTTTAGTTGACGTAATAAATATATTAAAATATTATTTTAATGAGCAAAAAAATTATAAAAAGTTTAATTTTTCGACAATTTGCACTATATAAAATTATATCAAAAAATGGAGGTTTATTTTTTTATGATAACAAAAGAGCAAATTCTCCAAAGCCTCCCGCAAAAAGGGTTCTTGGGACATCCAAAAGGATTATTCACGCTGTTTTTCACGGAATTTTGGGAGCGATTTTCATATTATGGAATGAGAGCTATCCTTCTTTATTATATGTATTATGAAGTGTCGCAAGGCGGTCTAGGATTAGATGAAGCAACAGCCGCATCCATTATGGCCATTTATGGATCCCTCGTGTATATGTCAGGCACTGTGGGAGGTTGGATTGCTGATAGACTGCTGGGAACAAGCCGTACGGTGTTTTATGGCGGGATTTTAATCATGCTTGGCCATATCGTTTTGTCATTTCCGGGGAACATCAATGCTCTCTTTATTTCCATGGTGCTGATTGTTCTCGGTACTGGTTTATTAAAACCAAATGTATCCAGCGTCGTCGGCGACCTTTATGCAGAAAATGATAACCGTCGTGATGCAGGATTCAGCATATTTTATATGGGAATCAATTTAGGAGGATTTCTCGCCCCGATTATTGCCGGCACTTTAGGACAAGGGTTTAATTTCCATCTCGGTTTTAGCGCTGCAGCTGTCGGAATGTTTTTCGGTCTTTTGACATTTGTTTTAACGAAAAAGAAAAATCTTGGTCTTGCCGGAACACAAGTGCCGAATCCTTTAAGACCGGAAGAGCGAAAAAAAGTATTCACTATTTTTGGCATTGGCGCATTAGTGATTATCGCATTGCTTGCCGTCACCATTCCAACCGGACTTTTAACAATTAACAGCTTTACGATGGTTGTCAGCATCCTCGGGATTGTCATTCCTGCCTGCTACTTTATATTTATGTATCGCAGCCCCAAAACAACAGAAGTGGAACGTTCCCGCATTATTGCGTATATTCCGCTCTTTATTGCAGCTGTTGTATTCTGGGCTATTCAAGAACAAGGTTCCATTATTTTGGCAACATATGCCGATCAGCGTACACAATTATCTTTTGCCGGTCTTGACTTGCAATCATCATGGTTTCAATCATTGAATCCGTTGTTTATCATCTTTTTGGCCCCTCTTTTTGCCTGGATTTGGGTCAAATTAGGAAAATATCAGCCGTCGACATCGAAAAAATTTTCATTTGGGCTAATTTTTGCAGGACTTTCATTCCTAGTCATGATTATACCTGCATATGTAAACGGCCACGAAACTTTAGTTAGTCCGCTTTGGCTGGTTCTTAGCTTTTTCCTTGTCGTCTTAGGAGAGCTTTGCTTATCTCCGGTCGGTCTTTCGGCAACAACAAAGCTTGCGCCGGCTGCTTTTTCAGCCCAAACGATGAGCCTCTGGTTTTTAACAAGCGCAGCAGCTCAAGCCATTAATGCCCAAATTGTAAAATACTATACCGTAGATACGGAAATTGCGTACTTTGGAATCATCGGCACGATTTCCATTCTACTCGGACTCGTTCTGTTTTTAATCGCACCAAAAATCCAACGGTTGATGAAGGACGTTCATTAAATCAAAAAACCTGCCTAGTCACGGGCAGGTTTTTTGTTGGTGGGAAACAACGTTATTTTTCCAAAAGTTTCAACGCTTCTCTATTAAATGCCGGCAAATCATCCGGCGTCCGGCTGGTCACTAATTGGTTTTGACAAACAACGACCTCTTCGTCATGGAAGTTTGCCCCCGCATATTCCATATCCACCCGGATCGACTTATAACCTGTTGCATCTCTTCCTTCCAACGCCTTTGCCGAAATCAACAGCTGAGGGCCATGACAGATCGCAAATACCGGTTTTTTGGCATCCATCATTGCTTTCGTGAAAGCAACAAAACGATCATCCGCACGTAAAATATCCGGTGAAAACCCTCCAGGCAACAGCAAAGCATCAAAATCGCCCGGTTTTACATCATCAATGGAATAATCAATCGTAACTTCAGCTTCGCCTTTTTTTCCTTTAATTTTTTTGCCAGCTTCTTTTTCAATTGTTACCACTTCATGCCCGGCAGCTTTGAAAGCTTCCGCAGGGCTTGTAAATTCGCTGTCTTCAAACATGTCTGTAATAAGAGCAGCAACTTTTGCCATACATACCACCCCTTTTTCTGACTTCATTTATAGAGTAACATAAACGATTCAAAAATAAACATGATTTGCTTTCCCTAAAAGGGATTCTTTATTAAGTGTCTTAAATAAGAACTCAATTATGTCGATATTAAAATAAGAATGTAATCACAGCAATGGAGGGAGTCAAGTTGAAAAAATTTAAGTGGAGAAACCTTTCCATAGGGACGAAATATTATTTTGTATTTGCTTTCATTTTTGTTCTTATTTTGTGTACAGCTTTCTTGATCTTTTTTCAATTAAAAAACTTAGAAGAAAATGTTGAATCCTTGAATAGAAGAAGTGATCGATCGATTATCATTACGGAAATGGGTTCCATAATGCGTGCCAAAAGTATAAGAATTTCGGATTATCTTTCCAATCATAATGAAGAGTCCGTTAATGAGTTTAAACAATTGAGCGAACAATTTACCGCTTTAGTCAAACAAGTTGAAGATAAAATGGATACAAAGGCTCAAAAAAATTTATTTCAAGGTGCAGTCGAAAATGACCAAAAAATCAACGAATTATTTTTAGAGCAAATTATACCTGAAATAGATGCCAACGGAAATGATTCTGTTTATATCAACAGCTTAAAATCTCAGTCCAGCGATTTGAGATCCATCTCCATTGATTTTTTGGAAAAATTGCGTGAAATCGTAAATAAGGAACGACAAGCAGCTATTCATAATGTTCAACAAAGCTTGGCAAACTGTATTTACATTTTTATCATATCCATTTTCATTTCGCTGCTCGCAAGTTTAATTGTGATTGTCATCATTAACAAAAACATTCGAAAAAATCTTCATAAAATTGTCCTCTTTACCAAAGAAGTGGCAAGAGGAAATTTAGCTGGAAAATCTCTTGATTACCAAGGCAAGGATGAGATCGGCCAATTAACCAGCGCAATGAACCAAATGAGAGATGACATCAAAAATATTATTCAAAAAGTAGCACATGCTTCCGATTCCTTATCAGCACAGAGCGAAGAATTGACTCAAGCTTCAAATGAAGTAAAAGAAGGAAGTCTGCAAATTGCCACAACAATGCAAGAACTTGCTTCAGGTTCTGAAATTCAAGCAAATAACGCCTCTCAGCTTTCTCAGCAAATGGAAGAGTTTATGAACCAAATTTTGCAATCTGAAGCAGAAGGACAAGAAATCACAGAAACTTCCGAAGAAGTATTAGAGATGACTACAAATGGAAATGATTTGATGACACAATCTGTCAAACAAATGACCCATATTGACCAAATCGTCAATGAAGCAGTAAAAAAAGTGCAGGGATTGGATCAACAAACGCAAAAAATCACAAAATTGATTCAAGTGATTCGGGCAATTGCCGAACAAACCAATTTATTATCCTTAAATGCTGCAATTGAAGCAGCACATGCAGGAGAACATGGCAAAGGATTTGCAATCGTCGCAGAGGAAGTCCGCAAGCTGGCAGAACAAGTATCTTCTTCCGTTAATGAAATAACCAATATTGTTGTCAACATTCAAAAAGAATCGAAAATGGTTGTGGAATCATTGCAATTAGGATATAGTGACGTTGCAGAAGGAACAAAACAAATTAAACTGACAGGAGAGACGTTCGAAAACATCCAACATTCCGTTACAAATATGACCAAAAAAGTGCAGCAAATATTTAAAGATTTGAAAAATATTACAGAAAACAGCACGGTCATGAATAAATCGATTGAGGACATCGCCGCAATTTCCGAACAATCTGCCGCTGGAGTGGAACAGGTGGCATCTGCCGCTCAACAATCCGCCAGTTCAATGGAAGAGGTTTCAAGAAGCGCAGGAGAATTGGCAAAATTGGCTGAACAGCTCAATGAAGAAATTAAAGTGTTCCGATTTTAACTAATTATATATTAGACTGGAAAGAAACGATTTATCGCCTTTCTTTCCAGTTTTTTTAGCATTTTGCCCTCAGGGGAATTTCACGGATCCAACATTTCATTATCCAACATATTTTTTTAATATGCGATCTACTGAAGCCCCATATGCCTCTCCGAACAAATTAAGATGGACAAGCAAATAATAAAGCTGATACAATGGCTTCATTTCTTCATATCTGTCCGATAGAGGATAATTTTCATGGTATGCTCGGTAAAACGCTGGCGAAAATCCACCAAACAGTTCCGTAAATGCCAAGTCAAAATGGCGGTCTCCGTACAAAACGGACGGGTCTATTAAAAATGGTTCGCCGCCCGGCCCTGCAATCCAATTCCCGCTCCAAAGATCACCATGCAATAGTGAAGCTTTCGGATTCATTGGGATCCATTGATCCAAACAAGAAAAAAGTTTTTCCAATAAAATCCTTCTTTTTCCTTGAATTCGGCCGATTTGGATGCCCAGTCGAAATTGCTGCAGCAAGCGGCAATCACGATAATATTCTAACCATGTTGAGAACAAACCGTTTTGTTGGGGCAAAGTGCCGATATATGTATCAGTTGGATAACCATGTTGAGGAAAATGATGATGATGCAATTCCGATAGTTTTTTTCCCAACCTTTCTTCCGTGTCTTCTTTTGCTTCGTTTTTCAACCACTCCAAAAGCAAAAATCCTTGTTCTTCTTCGGAGTATGCATACACGTTTGGAACAGAAACTGTATTCGTCGCTTGAATTTGTCTCAAACCTTCGACTTCCGTCCGAAAAAATCCTTTTGGCGCTCGTAACTGATATTTCAAAAAGTATGTGCGTTTTGACGTTTGCACAAAATAGCTTTCATTTATATCCCCTCCGTGCACCCGTTTTATATTTTGAACAGGTTCAAAGTCGCCTGCTGACCGCAGCGCAACCAAAACGATCTCTTCCATTTAGCTTCCCTCCCTTCTTCTTTACTATATCACCGGATAAATTGTCGTGACGGCCCAATTCGAGTCTCTTCCCTTAAAAGTGAAGAGACTCAAACTTTCATTCACCTTTATATTTCTCAATCCCCTTTCCTTTTACTTTTTAACGACCCAAGAACAAAAAATTCAAGAGCTTTTACATCTTCAATTAACCTTTTCCGCAATTGTTGATACTCCTGTACGGTTTGATAATCATAACTGCTGCTCTCTTCATAAATCGAACACATTCTGTCAATCGATTCATAAATTCGCGCAAAATTTTGTTGAATCAACTGCATTGTTTTATTCAATTTTTTTCTCCTCTCCTATCATTTGATTTTTAAAAAACGAAGAAAAATGAACACCTCCTCTAAAAAAAACGCCCCAACCGCAATGAGCAGAGGAGGCAAAAATTTCTTTACTTATATAATTTCGGAATAATTGTTGATAAATTAGACCTTATCACATAAGAGAACCGATTTTTATTTCGTTATTTATCATTACTATTCATTAGAACAAATTAATGAATGTTCCATAAACAATTTTCATTTGTTTTAATAGAAGCAATATTCCATTCATGATACAATAAAAGATATTGTGAATTAGGAGTGGACAGAATGACCAAACAAGAAATAGAACAAAAAATGATCGAATTAAAAGCTGATTATATTCGCATTCAAGGGGACATCGAGAAGCTGGAATCTGTGGGAGAGCAAGTAACGCGGGCAGAACAGCAGCTAGTTGAAATAGAAAATCAACTAGCAGAACTCAGAAGGATGCTCGCCGAATGTTCATAACCCCCTCTCCACGAATGTTAGGAAAAAGATTTTTTAAAGGATCTGAGCCGCCGAAACGATCTATTTTTGTTGACAGCATAAAATATTCCTTTGACCTCTAGCGTATAAATGTAACACCAACCATCAGGCATACTCTTGAAAACGGGCATTGGAAAACGTTTTTTTCAATAATTTGTCTATTGATTGTGCAAGACAAACTGTAAATAAGCAAAATTTTCAGCCGTATTTCTTTAAGACTTCCAGATGCCCTCCAACTACTCCTTCACACAGAACACAAGCGCATTTCAATACAGACGTCGTTCCGCCCGCTTTTGCAATGATTGCAGCGCAATTTCGTTCCCTGTTCAAGCAAGGGAAAATATGTCATACCATCCCTCGATGTTAAATGTTCATTGTTTGAAAAGCTGAAGAAACTTACCCATTTGCCTCCTCATTGCTTCCATCAGGATGCTGCGTTGACAATCGGCTTGCCTATACATAGGCTGCTATCGGTTTTTATTTTCCATCTATTTTATAAAGAACGCTGATCATCGTTTTCCTTCCTTTATTGTATAATATAATAGCCGTTTTTATTCGCAAAATAAAAAAGCTTAGCTTCCAACCAATTATTCTTTGCGGAAGCCAAATTAAAAACTGCGTTATATTATTTAACGATGTTATAGAAAACAAAATAATTTTTTTGTAAATTTCATTACAGAAAAACAGGAAAACAATTTTTGCTGGAATTTTATTTTTATCCTTATAAATTTCAAAATTTTCATAATAGATTGGATATTCAATACAAAAAGTGTTATCACCATTCATACAATTTAAATTACACAGGGGGGATGGATTTTGGAAGAATTTGTTTCATGGTTAAACAGTGTTATCTGGAGTCCAGCATTAATTTTTTTGTGCATAGGAGCAGGACTGTTTTATTCCTTTTTAACGCGTTTTTTGCAAATAAGACATTTTAAAGAAATGATCAAGCTCATGTTCCAAGGGAAAAGTTCTGAAGCAGGAGTATCTTCTTTTCAAGCGTTGTCGATGGCACTATCGGGAAGGGTGGGAACCGGAAACATTGCGGGAGTCGCCACGGCTATTGCCTTTGGCGGACCGGGAGCGGTCTTTTGGATGTGGCTTATTGCCTTTCTTGGCGCAAGTTCAGCTTTTATTGAAGCAGCTCTTGGGCAAGTGTACAAAACAAAACTGGATGGAAAATACCGCGGCGGGCCCGCCTACTATATTGAAAAAGGACTAAAAATGAAATGGTATGCATTACTATTTGCTATTATTACTGTCATCGCAACAGGAATATTGCTGCCTGGCGTTCAGGCAAACAGCATTGCCGCAAGCATGGAAAATGCCTTCGGGATTCATCCTTTCGCCACTGGGCTTCTACTAGTTGTTTTGTTGGCTGCCATTATATTTGGCGGTGTCAAACGGATTGCAATGGTTGCGCAAATCGTGGTTCCCTTTATGGCATTAGGCTATATTTTGGTCGCACTGTTAGTCGTCTTTTTCCACATTACGAAATTGCCTGAGGTCATTGCACTCATTTTTTCCAGTGCATTTGGGACAAATGCCACTTTTGGAGGAATTATGGGAGCTGCAATCAGTTGGGGGATAAAGCGGGGAATTTACTCAAATGAGGCCGGGCAAGGAACAGCGCCCCACGCCGCAGCGGCAGCAGAAGTTTCCCATCCCGCAAAACAAGGGCTCGTTCAAGCATTTTCGATTTATGTTGATACTTGGTTTGTCTGTACAGCAACAGCTTTCATGATCCTTTTTACTGGTATGTACAACGTTTCTCCGGAAAACTCTGAACCAATTGTCAATCGGTTGGGAGACGTTGAGCCTGGCCCGATTTTTACACAAAAAGCCGTTGAGACGCTGTTTCCGAGCTTTGGAGCCCCATTCGTAGCCATTGCCCTATTTTTCTTTTGTTTCACGACCATTATGGCCTACTACTATATGGCTGAAACCAATTTAGCCTACATCAACCAAAAGACGAGACGCATTTGGACGGAATATGCATTAAAAATTGTCATTTTGGCCGTTGTTTTTTACGGCAGCGTAAAAACCGCAAGCTTGGCTTGGGCTTTGGGGGACATCGGCGTTGGAAGCATGGCTTGGTTAAACCTTATTGCCATATTGCTTTTGTCCAAACCCGCATTAAAAATATTAAAAGACTATGAAAAACAAAAAAGCGAGGGAAAAGATCCCGTATTTGATCCAGTCAAACTTGGCATTGCTGATGCTGATTTTTGGGAGAAAGAGTATGAAGACAATGTGTCAGCCAAAGTAAGCAACCGATAAATAACGATTCATAAAAGAACACTTCCTCAAACCTTAAAACGGATGGAAGCGGCTCAAAACAAGGAAAAAACACCTCCTGAATCAATTATTCCGTTCGATTGATGGAGGTGTTTTACAGTTGATACTCAATATTCTGCATTTTAGCTAAAAAATTTGCATAAGTGAGGCGTTTGGAAATTAAAATCTTTTAAAACCTTTTCTTGGGCGCTTTATTTTTGAAAATCAATCGATTCCTCTTCATCGTTCAAGTAAATGGATGTTTGGGCAGACTTTGTTGCAGCAATTATGTTTCCACGCCGAATGGAGTACTTTATTGACGCTTGCCGGCGAATGGCGTCATACTCATCTTTCGCATCCAAGACAATCAAATTGGCAGGTTTCCCCTCTTCAATCCCATAGTCTCCTTCCATATTGAGCGTCTTGGCGCTGTTGGTTGTGATCAGATCAATCGAATTGACAATTTGCTCATATCCCATCAATTGACATGCATGAATACCCATAAATAAAACTTGCAACATATTTCCGGTTCCAAGGGGATACCATGGATCAAAAATATCGTCATGTCCAAAGCAAACGTTGAGGCCGTTTTCCAACAGTTCTTTAACCCTTGTAATTCCGCGGCGTTTCGGATATGTGTCAAACCGACCCTGCAAATGAATATTGACAAGAGGATTGGCGACAAAATGAATGCCCGACAGTTTTAACAGCCGCATCAACTTGTAAGCATATGCATTATTATAAGAATGCATAGCGGTCGTATGGCTGGCCGTCACCCGTTTGCCCATTCCGCTTACATACGCCTCTTTGGCGACTACCTCAATAAACCGTGATTGTTCATCATCAATTTCATCACAGTGAATGTCAATGAGACGATCGTATTTCTCAGCCAGCTTGAAAATTTTCTTAATGGAATCTACTCCGTCTTCCCTTGTAAATTCATAGTGCGGGATGCCCCCGACTGCATCAGCCCCCATTTTTAAAGCCTCTTCCAGAAGTTCCTCTCCGCGGGGATAAGAAAGAATTCCTTCTTGAGGAAAGGCGACAATTTGCAAATCAACATATGAAGCCATTTCTTCCTTTACTTCCAGCAATGCTTGCAGCGCAGTCAGATGGGGATCCGTCACATCCACGTGAGTTCTGACATGCTGGATCCCTTGGGCAATTTGCCATTTCAATGCTGTTGTCACACGCCTTTTTACATCTTCCTTTGTCAGAAATGCTTTTCGTTCAGTCCATCTTTGAATCCCTTCAAATAAAGTGCCGCTTTCATTCCAATGCGGTTCTCCGGCCGTGAGAGTGGTGTCTAAATGAATATGGGGTTCAACAAACGGCGGGAGCACCAAACAACCGTTTGCATCAATCACTTCATCATTTTCATAGAACTCTTCTCCTTGAATTATTTTTTTGATGACACCCTGATCCATGACGATCGTCCAATTCCCGTCTTTTCCCCGAAGTTTTGCGTTTGTAATAATCATGCCGTTCACCTTTCTGCCTCTATCTTTTTATTGTCAGAGCTTTGAAAAATCTTTATTGCAGCGTGCATCACAACATACGATAAGCCCGCCCCCAATAAAGAGTTTAACGGTGTAATTCCAGGTATAAATTTACCAGAAATTGCTCCAATGAACCATGCCGCAATGGCAATCCAATGAATTTCCTTAAATTTCATGTCCACAATTGCCGGATAATTACGCCGATTAAGAAGAAAATAGTCAGCTAAAATGATCGCTCCGATCGGCGGCAAAGTGGATCCCAAAAATGTTAGAAAACCGACAAAATGATTATATAGCCAAACAGACAAAACAGTTCCAACAAATCCATTAAAAAGAACAATTTTACTCTTCGGAATTTTTGTGATGTTGGAAAAACCCAACCCCGATGCGTAAAGAGCGTTATCATTCGTTGTCCAAATGTTCAGACCTAACACAATGATCGCCGGAATGATTAACCCTTGCAAAAACATGACTTCTGAAATATCCGCTTTGCCTGTGGCGACTGCTCCGATTCCGCCGAATAAAAACATGAGAGAATTTCCAAGAAAAAAAGCGATCACTGTTGCAAGCACGGCATTCCGCCTGTTATTTGAAAATCTCGTAAAATCCGGTGTCAATGTTCCCCCGCTAATAAAAGAACCTATGCATATCGCAATGGCGGCGCTTAATGTTAACGATTCTTTCGGTTCATAAAGCATCATCGCTTGTAGTCCACCTAAATCATCCAATGCTCTTATCACGGAAAATCCGCCTAAAATGATGATTGCCGGTACAGCAATAAAGCTTAAAATCGTTAAAGCCCTCATGCCGACAAATGCCGTTGATGTCATCAAAATTCCACCAATGATAACGAGCCAAATGACATCAATTTGCGTCACTTTTTCAATTGGCAAGGCGAACATGGCTACTCCAACGCCAAACCATCCGACTTGGGTAATCCCTAATAAAAATGAGGCCAAATAAGACCCTTTTTCACCAAATGAATAACGGGCCAAAAGATGAGTGGACAAACCGGTGTCCGCTGCTGCATAGCTCAGCAAGCCAGTGTAAGTTCCAAGCAAAAAGTTTCCAATAAGGACAACCAGTATAAACTCTTTTGCATTTAAACTGACCCCGAGCGTCCCGCCAGCCGCCATGCTTGCGGAAAAAAAGGTAAAACCCATCATCACCATAAACATTTTCCAAAACCCGCTTCTGCTGCTTTCTGGTACCGAAGTTAGTGAAAAATCGTGATCTGCATGTTTTCCCATGTCTATACCTCCTGATGCTTTTCCATATTAAAATTGTGAAGATGATCTATTATTTTACATAAAACTAATAGAATTGTTTCGGAATATGGAAGAAAATTTAACATTAAAATGATTGGAAGACATTCAGTGTTATTTTTTAAGAAATCAGGGGGACAAACCATATATCCATCCAAATAATCTATTTACGCCTTTCTTGTAAAAATTCTGCCCTATTTCTAAGTTTCTCGAAATGTATTATGATAAATAAATAGCGGACTAATCCGCTTTTTTGACGTAAACCGTCCATCTCAGTTTCTTTTTTGTTATTTTTGCAGAGGAGGAAATGCAATTGTATAAGCAATATTTGCCGTTTGCTATAGAACTTGCAAAAGAAGCGGGGGAATTTATTTTTCCGTATGCCGGAAAAGCAGGCCGGCAGACTTTGAAGGCCGCTAAAGATTTTGTGACGGAAATGGATGTAAAAGTGGAAAAACTGATTATTCAGCGAATACAAGGTCAATACCCAGAACACCGGATTTTTAGCGAAGAAGCCGGAAGCATTGATGGAAAAGCGGACTTCGAATGGGTGATTGATCCGATTGACGGCACCATTAACTATAGTGTCGGCGTACCGCTTTACGGCGTATCAATCGCTCTCACCTTTCAAAATCAACCGGTTGTTGCCGCCATCTCCTTGCCTGCTTTAGGCGAAACATATTGGGCGGCAAAAGGAGAAGGCGCCTTTCAGGATGGAAAGCCTTTAAAAGTTAGAAAAGCCGATCTTTCTGAAGCTTTTGTTTCGATCGGCGATTTTGCTAAAGATGGGAATACAGAAATCAACCAAGAACGCCTGAACACGATTGCGCATTTTGTTAACGATATTTATAGACTTCGAATGATTGGCACTGCTGCGGTAACATTGGCCTATATTGCTTCAGGAAGGCTTGATTTGGGAGTTTACTATAAACCGAACTTTTATGATATTGCAGCTGGCGAGCTGATTATTGCGGAGGCCGGAGGAACGAAAAAGACTGCGGGAAATTATACGGTTTTTGGCCATCCACAAACGGTGGAACAATTGATTGCTTTGCTCTCGAAAGCCGCCGAATAAAGCAGAAATTCCGGAAGTTTTTCTATTGGAAGCGTGAAATGCGAAAAGTGGAACATGCGGCTGTTCTTGTTAAAATCCGGAGCAATGAATCCGCTTTTTCATTTCGCTGCGGGTTTGAACGAACGATTTGCAATGAAAACATACAAAAGGAAGTTTTACAGATGAAAAAGCAAATATTGTTAGTCGATGGCATGGCACTATTATTTAGAGGTTTTTATGCAACGGCATACAGGGGCAATTTTATGAAAACGAGCCAAGGAGTGCCGACAAATGGCGTATATCAATTTTTGCACTATTTTTTTAATGCGGTTCATACGTTTAAACCGACACACGTCATTTGTTGCTGGGATATGGGAAAGAAAACATTTCGGAACGATCTCTTTCATACTTATAAAGCAAATCGGGCGGAACCGCCTGAAGAACTGGTTCCGCAATTCGAACTTGCTAAAGATGTTATGGAAGCTTTTAACGTCCCCAATATTGGAATGGAAAACTTCGAGGCAGACGACTGCATCGGCACATTAGCTCATCATTACGCACCTGAACATGAAGTGACGATATTAACAGGCGATCAAGATATTTTACAACTTGTGTCTGAAGGAATTCGAGTTGCCATTTTAAAAAAAGGCCAAGGAAACTATGACCTATTTGATCATAGCAATTTTTATAAAAAAAAGGAATCCTTCCAAGGCAAATCATTGATTTAAAAGGATTAATGGGCGATTCTGCCGATAATTATCCGGGCGTCAAAGGGATCGGCGAAAAGACGGCGCTCAAACTTTTAAAGGATTATGATTCGATTGACCAAATAGTTGAAAAAATCGATCATTTGCCAAAAGGAATCAAAACAAAAATAGAACAAAATCTAGATTTGATGTATTTGTCAAAAAACTTGGCTGAAATTAAATGCGACCTGCCAATCAGCTGCTCCTTAGATGACGCTTTATGGCATTATGATCAAAACAAAGCTGAAACAAAATTGATTGAGCTGGAAATCCGCAATCCTGCTCGATTCTTTTCATAATTACGGTTTTAACACAACTTTTATACAGCCGTCTTGCCGATTGTTAAATATTTCATATCCATGCGGCGCTTCATCTAACGGTAGAGTATGTGTAATAATAACCGTCGGATCAAATTCTTCTTTTTCAATTTTTTCATAAATCTCCTGCATGTAGCTTCTTGCAGGAGCCTGCCCCGTTTTCAGTGTGACATTTCTGCTGAAAAATGGTCCTAATGGAAACATATTGTACAAACCGCCATATACTCCCGTAATTTGTACGGTCCCCCCTTTTTTCACCGCTTTTGTCGAAATTTGAATAGGTCCAAGTGTCCCTCCCTGCAATTTCAATTTCTGTTCGATGTATTCCAAAGGTGACTTTTTGCCATCCATCCCGACACAGTCAATGACAACATCCGCGCCCCCTTTTGTCACTTCTTTTAGCGTCTCGCCCATATCATCGTATTCCGTAAAATCAAAAGTTTCCGTACGATTCACTTTTTTAGCATGATCCAGCCGGTAGCCGATATAATCAACGGCAATGACGCGTTCTGCTCCTTTCATCCAGGCAAACTTTTGCGCCATGAGACCAACAGGACCGCATCCCAATACGATCACCGTATCTCCTTTTTTTACTCCTGCATTATCTACACTCCAATAAGCGGTAGGCAAAACATCAGATAAAAACAGCAATCTTTCGTCGTCCCATTCACAGCTTGGCGGGACAACAAACGGGGTATAATTACCAAAAGGAACTCGCAGATATTCGGCTTGCCCTCCGGGATAGTTTCCATATTTCTCCGAATAGCCGAAATATCCTCCTGAATCGTAATGAGGGTTGGAATTATCGCACTGGCTATCTAAATGATGTTTACAGTAGTAGCACTGACCGCAAGCCACCGTAAACGGGAGCACAACGCGGTCTCCTTTTTTCACCTTCGTCACTTCAGGACCCGTTTCTTCTACAATCCCCATCGGCTCATGACCAATAATATATCCGATTGGGAGAGGAAAATTACCTTGATATAAGTGCAAATCGGAACCGCAAATAGCAGTCGAAGTTATTTTTACAATAATATCCTGCGGATCTTGAATAACCGGGTCATCAACCTTTTTTACTTCAACACTTTGCCTTCCTTGATATGTAACAGCTTTCATCTATTTTACCTCCAAGTTTTATTTTTCCTTGATTCACGAAAAAATTTATACTATTGACTTTAACAATGTCTTTTTTACATTTTGTCAAATTAGATGTTTTATTCATTTTTTATATAAACTAATAAGCAAAACTTGTGAAAAGACAATCCAACGATAAACAGATGATGTATCGGTTTTGGTAAAATGCGCCTTTTTCCCTAATACCAAAACACTTGCAATTATTTTATGAAGTTCTATAATGACTGAAAATATGAACAAAAAATACAAAACGGTTGCTTCGAATCGCCGGACATTTAAAACAGGGACTGTCTCAAAGGGACAACAGAGGCAGAGTATTGTTTTTAAATGGAACGCCCCTTTTTCAATTATCGTTATTAGGATTGCAATACACCGATACTCCAAAAAAAAACTAAAAACCCCACTGGGGGTTTTTAGTTCCTAAAGTAAAAGCTTTTAATCAGTTTTTAAATTCTCTGAACATTCTCCAGTTGTATGAACATTTGTTTGTCGTATGCTTGGCAATTCATCACCGTATTGGCATTGAAGCATCCCATAACCTATGCCGCTTAAACCAATCATTAAGCCAATTGCTTCCACGCCTCTAGAGATTCCTCTATCAAACGAATTTTTTGAAAATACGACAGCAGCTGATTTTCTGTTTTGGCAATAATTTGATTCAGGCTGGTATACTTGCCAAAGAATTGGCGCAAAATTTCCAAATTACTAAAATCACCATGACAAAAATATTCTTGATGAACCGACGAACGGATTGGATCCCAAGGAATTTTAAGGCATCTGGCAGATGATCGAAAAAAAACAATTTTAATTTCCAGCCACTTGTTATCATAAATGGAACTGATTGCTGACCAGTATGGCATTATGCAAAAAATTCAAAAAAATGACCCCTCACAACAAAAAGTTCGCTACCTTCTTCAAATAAGCGGCCATGCTGACGAGGCGACGCAAATTCTTAAGGAAGTCTATAAAAGAGGGGAAATTTGGAAGATGACATTATGAAAATTATCCGCCAATTGCAGGAGAAGGAAATTCACGTCCTAAACATGAAGCAAAATAAACGAACACTTGAACAAAACTTTATGGAACTTGTTAATAAAGCCTAACGAAAAACGCTGTCATCATATTTTGCAAGGGGGAAACTAAATGAAGATATTCAAAAATGAAATTTATCGACTGTTTGTATCAAAATCAACATGGGTTGTAATAGGCATTTTATTTGCCATGACAATTGTTACGGCAATCATTTTCAGCAACGGCCAAGAAAAAAGCCATCGATTATTCCGCATCTTTTCTCAATGTCATCGTTTTAGCAACACACTAGCTTTCATGATTTCTGCTGTTTATAGAAGTGCAAAAGTTTCAGTTGGAATTTCTTTATTGTTATTTTTCACTGGATCAGCCGTAACACAATTTCTGGCCTCTAAATATGAATGTTACAAAATATATGATTTTTGCCCATTCTGATCTTCGGCAATATTAGGATGGCGACCCGATAGTGGAAGGAATGACTCCCCCTTCTCCATCACTGTCACAGTTATTTATTATATTATTTTTCTAGCCATTTCTTTCTGGACATTTCAAAAACGCGACATTGCTACATCTTAAATTGTTGCTTATTTCCTTTTCGAAAAAATGTGCGTGAACCTGTATTTATTTCAGAGAAAAGGGGAAAATCTCTATCAACAACCTTGTTTTCAATTTATTAACAATCCTTTTATTCAGCAGCCAGCATAACATCAACAAATTTCACCACATATCGCTTATTGTTTGTATTGCCCGGAACACACAATATTAAGTCTTCTTTATACACTATATCTTTTAACATAGCAATATCTCCCGCTTTAATACCAACAATGTCATTGCGATTTGCTGGTGAATAATAAACCTCTTTATATGGCAGCTTTTTCCCTTCGCTTAATGATTGAATGGGAATTAGCTGCCCATCTTTATTCATTTGATCAAAAAATTTTTTGTCAATAATTAAAACATCGACAGTCCCGGCAGCGATTTCTGCAATAATTTTTTGCAAACTTACTGCGGAATCCGGGTTATTTCCATCCGAAGAGTATGTGACCGCTTGAACAATCACTTCCTTTTCTTTTCTTTCATTTTTACTTAAAAGTTGTTTATTTAATGTTTCCTGTAATGTATAAGCATTTTCGCGATTGATCTGTTCTCCGGCAATCATAATTTGTAAAGCGCTATCTTTATGACTCATCCAAGAGTGAACAAATGAACCAATGGCAATGAAGGCAAATAAAGTCCCGATGATATGGAGTTTATAGTAGTCCCATATATACTCTATTTTTTCTTTTGCCGACATTGGTGCTAGTATTTCCTTCATGCTTTTTTTCATTTTCGACACTTCTTTCGTTGACAGAAAATGTTTTGTTCATGTCGCCCGAAGGCTGTTAGCAAAGGCTTGTCTATTTTTTAATATTAGCAATGGAAAATGGAATCATGTCCAACTATTCAGAATATAAGCACAATACCATTATATCTGTCAATATCGAAAATATGAAACAGGGAAATTCTAATGCAAACATGAACGATATATTGCTATCTTAAATGGATCAAAACTCGCTTGTTTGGTCATGAAATATTTAAAACAACTTAGGTATACAATAATTTCCATATACTCCCAAAACCCAAATATAGATTTCCGGCTGCTTTTCAGTTGATCTTGCCGCTCTTCTTAACAGGCCAAGTCCTAATTATTGTGTAAAATTATACTCCCAGGCCAGTAAACCTAAATTCCCGGCCAATCCAACCGCTTCCTTTTTACACAAAATTCAGGACATAATCTTCTTAACAATCGATATTTTTTAAATTTCATTGATTTCTGCTCATTCTTTTATTTGGAAGGGACAGTTTTTTAAGCTTAGTCTTTTGTGTATCCATTACTTTTACCTTTACTTGGATGGATTGAATTCTATCCTTTGTTAAAAAAATTTTTTCAGCAAACCCATCCTCTCTATTCCAACATAAGAAAAAAATGGACATACTTTCTATTATTTAGTAATGAATGATTTCATCTTATTAAAAACAACCACATAAGTTTTTGAACACACCAGCATCGGAAAACAGAAAAGAAAAACGGACGTTTAAATCAACTTCCAGTTGGTTCTTTTGCATTTATAATTTTGCAATCAACTCATTAATCACCATTGAATATTGATAAACTCCTCCTGAAGCGCACCGGATTTGTTGTATCAAAACCTTTAGCATCACAACTAAAAATAAATGTGTGTCGCATCCTGTTTTTGAGAAGATTTTGGTTTTTTTCCTTCCATTTCTAATATATTCCTAAAACAAAACTTCCTATTCATAGTAATTTCTCACACCTTCAGTAGACCATAGATTTTTTCCACTGCAAAACATTCTTGCTCTTCATGATAAACATTTAAAATGCGGTTGTACATATTTCTTTTTATTTTTGGATCCGTAAAAAGGAAATGTTGATTTTTACAAAATATTGTTATAATAAAGGGAAAGTAACGCTTTGTCCGAGTGGCAAGGGTTGAATAAAGCTTTTTCAGCAATTTGCTTAAATACTTCGGAGATTAAATCCAACTCAAAAAACAGATCTCATTATTGGTTGAAACGCTATGTTGATATTGCTTCCCCTGCCGGAGATCTAATGATTGATAAAAAGGATCATCTTTCTAAGTTTCAACCTAATGATGTGTGTTTCACTTTAATTATCGTAATTTTTTATAAAGGGGGATAAAGTATGGCAAGGAAAGTTCAATTTGATGATGAGGGTGTCATTCTAAAATTAACAGGAGTAACTGGACTATTTGCATTGAAATTCAACTTGAAAATGCCTTACAACACCATCAGGAATGTATATGTTGATTATTTTGATGCCCCCCAGTGGATGCTTCGGATGCCCGGAACTTCTTTTTCGGCATTAAATATTTTCGAGGGAAGTTTTAAATATGAAAATGAGTGGTACTTTCTTTCTTATGAGAACAGAGTTCCTCTGTTAATTCTTGAATTGGAAGGACATGAAAAATATAATTATGTAATTTTCGAGATAGATGATCCTACTGGTGTTGCGTCAGAAATCCGCAAACGCATATAGAGAACTTGAATGATGATGTTGACGTTTTTAACCCATCTATTTCATATTTTTTGAACCTTTTCATCCACTCTTTTAACAAGAATTTCACAACTTGATACTACAATACAAAATTCATTCATGGGGTACTTTCCACCTAGATAACAAGCAAAACTTTCAGTTAGCACACCGTTTTATTGACATAGAAAAACTCCCCCTAACCTGTCTACCAGTGAAGGGGAGCATATATTTTAAGACAGCCTTTACTTTTTCTTAAAAAATTATTATATCCATTCTTTTGTTTGGATTATTGTTTTGCGCCAAATGATGACTTATTATGAGCGGGCCATGCCCGTTTTTTATTTGTTGCAATGATGTAAACGGCGGCAAATGCGATCAAAACTGCAATCAAGGAACCGAGATTAAATATTCCCTTTTCGGAGTACCATACAATCGAGTATCCAATCGAACCGGCCATTAAAGCATAATACGTAAATGGGAGCAATGTTTTTCTAATAACTGCTCCTTCTTTTCCTACCAACCCGACTACTGCCGAAGCAGCGACGACATTGTGTACACAAATCATATTCCCAGCCGCACCACCTACCGCCTGCAGGGCAACAATCCAAGTGGGATTAACACCAATTTGTGAACCTACATCGTATTGAAATAAAGAAAACATCATATTACTGACCGTGTTGCTGCCAGCTATAAAAGCGCCCAGTCCACCAATAAATGTGGAGAAAAAGGGCCAATAATTGCCCGCCAGCGCTGCTACTCCGTTCGCTAATTCAATTGGCATTTGATCATAACCTGCAGCACCGCCGCCTGAATTTAAAAACACTTGAACCATTGGAACGGTAAAAATTAGAGCAGTTGAAGCGGAGATCATCGTTTTCCCTGAATGCATCCAAGCGCGTTTGTATGCGCTTCCATTCATTCCGTGAATAAAAAAGGTAATCAGTGACACAACAATAAAAATTGTTCCAGGTGAATAAAGCGGTTGAAAGCTAGCCGTAATATTTGTCCCAAACATATTCCGAATCTCAATCGTCCACGCTTGCAGCCACCCGCCAATTGGAAGCGATTTCAACCTAGTCGCCACTAAAAACAGGCCAACTAAAATATACGGAGTCCAAGCGCGAATCATGCTCATCTTGCCGCTCTTGTGCGCGATATCTTTAATCTCAATTTTTCCTATCCAATCCGGATCCCATTTAGACTTTTCTTCAAAATCCCATACTTCTTCTTGAGGTGGCATTAAAAAACCTTTTTTCGCAGCGGCAATAACGATTGCTAATCCGACCAAGCCGCCAACCATGGAAGGAAATTCAGGCCCAAGGACATTAGCAACGATGAGATATGGTATCGTCATTGCAAAAGCCGCAAACAAGGCAAATTTCCAAACTTTAATTCCTTCAGAAAACGACTTGTTTTTTCCAAAAAATTTGGTCATTAAGGCTACAACAAATAATGGAACAAGAGTGCCCGTTATCATATGAAGAATGGCAACTTTCGCTCCAATCGAAGTGACCAACGACAGCAAGTTATCAGTAATCGTTGCATCAGCGGATAATCCTGATTGTACGCCGACAAGAATCGGTGTGCCGACAGCACCGAATGAAACGGGTGTGCTTTGAATGACCATGCCCGCCACAACGGCTGCCATCGCTGGGAATCCTAATCCTACTAATAATGGAACAGCAACTGCAGCTGGCGTACCAAAGCCTGCGGATCCTTCAATAAACGAACCAAATAACCATGCGACAATAATTACTTGAATGCGCCGGTCTGGAGAAATATCGGTGAACCCTTGCCGGATTGTTTTAATACCCCCACTTTCTTGCAAGGTATTTAAAAGCAAAATGGCGCCAAAAATGATGTACAATAGTGTAGCAGCTACAACCAAACCATTTATGGAGGCAGCTATTACATTGGCTGCTGATACTTTCCAAACAAAGAGCGCAAGTATGACGGCCACAACATATGAAATCGGCATCGCTTTGCTAGCTGACCATCGAAACCCAACCAAGAAAATTCCGACGATTAAAATTGGAAGAAGCGATAAAAAAGCCAACAATCCAGTACTCACAAGAGATTTTCTCCTCTCTTATTCAAAATGTCATTCACCCACATAAATGGAAAATCATTGTACACTCATTATACCTTTTATTTTTTCAATTATCAATATTTTCTGAATTTTTGATTATTCAATCATTCTTTTGTTATGTAATAATCAAACCCTTGCCCTATTTGAAAAGTTGGAGCGAAAACCAATTCAAATAAGGCGAAGGTATTACTCAAGCATATTCAACAAAACCAAGCCGAGCAGAAATTTGCTTTCCTATTTCAATCATCCGCGGCTGAAGCTGTTTGAGCCTCTCATCTGTCATTCGAATGGTTGGTCCTGATACGCTCACGGCAGCAATGACTTTCCCCAAATGATCAAAAATCGGGGCAGCAATACAACGAATCCCATATTCGTTTTCTTCTAAATCAAGTGCATATCCTTGTTGTTTTACTCGAATGAGCTCTTTCAAAAATGCATCCTTATTCGTAATCGTATTTTTCGTATGCATCGGCAACCCCTTTCTTTCAAGGATGTCTAAAACGACACTTGACGGCAAATTGGCGAGAATGGCCTTTCCTACAGAGGTGCAATGCATTGGGGCGCGCTTTCCGACTTTTGAATGCATGCGCAGCGTTTCATTTCCTTCCAATTTTTCAATATAAACGACTTCCCCTTGGTCAAAAACAACCAGATGGATGACTTCGTTCGTCTCATTTTCTAATTTTTGCAGGAAAGGTTTTGCTTCTTTGCGAAGATCAATCGATTCTAATAGCTTCGAACTGATTTCCAAAAATTTATACCCCAGTTTATATCGTCCTGTTTCGGAATCTTGTTCAATATAGCCGTACCGGGCAAGTGTAGATAAGATTCGATACACGGAGCTTTTGTTGATATCAATCTGATTGGCAATCTCTGTGACACCTAAACCTTCTTTTTTTAAGCTGACAAGTTGAATAATGTCCAACGCCCTGCTTACAGACTTGACCATATTATCTCTTTCCACAGCCGTTCACCTTCTAAAATCTTGGCGGAATTTGCTAGAGTGCAAATTCCGCCATATAAATTTTCTTGATTCCCTTATATTATGACAGGAAGAACAAAAACTGCCAAGTTCTTTCTGTTCCATTATTCACTTTAACATTTGAATACTAAGATTGTTTCCTTCATAATGTGTTAACACGTTTTTTTGCAGCAACAACGGTATTTTTTAATGTGCCAATTCCTTTAATTTCGCATTCAATTACATCTCCAGCTTGAACAAAATCGGCTCCAACCGGACTTCCTGTTAAAAGGACATCACCGGGTTTAAGTGTCATGACAGATGATAAATAGGAAATCATTTTCCGAATGGGAATAATCATCAATTCCGTTGAACTATCTTGTTTTTTAACACCGTTCACCTTTGCTTCAACATGAATGCGAAATGGATCAAGTTCTGTTTCTATGACAGGGCCAAGGGGGGTAAATGTGTCAAACGATTTACCGATTGTCCAATGGCCGTCTTCATGGAAAAACTGCGGTGCCGTTACGTCGTTGCCCACCGTGTACCCAAATACATAATTCAATGCTTCTGATTCCGGCACCATTTTCGCTTGTTTGCCGATGACAATTGCCAGCTCAGATTCAAACTTTACCCTGTCTATTCCCTCTGGAATAACAATCTGTTCTTCAGAACCAATAACGGATGATGTTGGTTTAAAGAAAAAGACGGGAATCTCCGGCAATTCACGGGGAAGATCCTCCATTCGGGCGACGTAGTTGGCTCCGATTCCTATGATTTGATTGGGCACAAGTGGGGAAAGCCATTTTACATCATTGGCGCAATATTCATCTCCAGTATATTTCCAATCACTGAAAAGATCTCCGCTAATTTCCTTTATAACCCCATCATGGATGACGCCTTTTATATGTTTGCCTTCTATTGAAAATCTGGCAAATTTCATCCTAAAACCCCCTTCAAACAGCTTCATTTTTTTCTTTTGGACTGATCATTTTACGGGCCACTCCTGTCTCAATTGCTGCTTGGGCTACCGCATCCGCAACAGCTTCAACAACCCTCTTATCAAATGGATGGGGGATCACGTAATCATTTGTAAGACAGCAAGGTTCGACCAAGTTGGCAATCGCATAAACCGCCGCTAGCTTCATCTTTTCGTTTATCTCTGAAGCATGCACCCGAAGCGCTCCTTTAAAAATTCCGGGAAAAGCGAGGACGTTGTTGATTTGATTCGGCAAATCGGAACGACCTGTCCCCACAACTGCCGCCCCGGCTGCTTTTGCAGGCCCCGGCATGATTTCCGGGATCGGATTAGCCATAGCGAAGATGATCGCATCTTTATTCATAGACGCCACCATGTCAGGAGTTATTGCTTCAGCGACCGAAACACCTATAAACACATCGGCTTTTTTAATTACTTCCGCCAATGATCCCTTTTCTTTGCTTATATTTGTCATTTTTGCAACCGATTCTTTCATTGCATTCATCCCATGTGGACGGCCATCATAAATTGCGCCTTTTGAATCGCACATGATAATATTTCCAACACCCAAACTTACAAGCAATTTTGTAATGGCGATTCCGGCAGCCCCAGCGCCATTGACAACCACTTTGATGCCGTTCATTCTCTTGTTTACAATTTTTAGTGCATTGATCAGCCCTGCGGCTGTGACAATTGCGGTTCCATGCTGATCATCGTGAAAGACCGGAATGTTCATTTCCTCTTTTAACCGTTCTTCAATGATGAAACAATTCGGTGCGGAAATATCTTCTAAGTTGATTGCTCCAAATGTCGGTTCCAATGATTTCACCGTTTGAATGATTTGCTCAAGACTCTGAGTGTTTAAACAGATGGGAAAGGCATCAATGTCCGCAAACGCCTTAAATAAAGCTGCTTTTCCTTCCATGACCGGCATCGACGCTGCACCGCCAATGTTCCCTAAACCTAAAACAGCAGACCCATCTGAAATGACTGCTACTAAGTTCCCTTTCATCGTATAGTCATAAATTTTTTCTGGCGCTTCATAGATTTCTTTACACGGCTCTGCAACCCCCGGAGAATAAACCAAGCTCAAATCATCGGCATTTTCCACAGAAACTTTAACACCAACATTTAACTTTCCTTTCGCACATTTATGAACTTCCAGCGCCTTTTCCCGAAGGTTTTTCATACATTCAACTCCTTCATTATAAAACTTTTCATTCATAACCAAAGCCGCGTAACTAAAGATTTTGATCGATTTTTGTCCATGGAAGATGTAGCTTTTAAATAGAAGGCACCCTTTGGTAGGATGCCTTCATGATGAGAAGTTATTGTTTTACAGCATATTTTGCTTTTGCTTCAAGGCGGCGGCGATGCAAAATCGGTTCTGTGTAGCCGTTAGGTTGATCATAACCTTTAAATACGAGGTCACACGCAGCTTGAAATGCAACAGAACGGTCATAATCTTTTGACATCGGACGGTAGCCAGGTTCATTTTCATTTTGCTTGTCGACTATTTTCGCCATCCGCTTCAGTGTTTCAAGAACTTGTTCTTTCGTAACAATGCCGTGATGCAGCCAGTTTGCGATATGCTGGCTTGAAATCCGCAACGTTGCCCGGTCTTCCATCAAGGCAATATTATTAATATCCGGAACTTTTGAACAGCCGATTCCTAACTCCACCCAACGAACAACATATCCTAAAATTCCTTGTGCATTATTATCTAACTCTTCTTGTATTTCTTCAGGGGTCCAATTCGGGTTTTCTGCAACCGGAATTTGTAAAATTTCATCGCGGAGATCTTCAATCGTTTCAGCCAATTTGTTTTGGACATCTGTTACATTTACTTGGTGATAATGAAGAGCATGCAATGTAGCCGCTGTTGGTGATGGCACCCACGCAGTATTGCCGCCTGCTTTTAGATGGCCAATCTTTTGCTTGAGCATTTCCGCCATCATGTCCGGCATTGCCCACATGCCTTTTCCGATTTGCGCACGGCCTTGGAAGCCGCTTTGTAAACCGATATAGACGTTTGAGCGTTCATAGGCTTGCAGCCATTGAGATGTTTTCATGTCATTTTTCCGAATCATCGGACCTGCTTCCATTGATGTATGGATTTCATCGCCAGTTCGATCCAGAAACCCTGTGTTAATAAATACAACACGATCTTTTACTTCCCGAATACAAGCTTTCAAGTTCAAAGTTGTGCGCCGTTCCTCATCCATCACACCAATTTTCAGCGTATTCCGCTTTAATCCCAGCAAATCTTCGACGCAGTTAAATAGCAAGTTGGCAAACGCCACTTCCTCAGACCCGTGCATTTTAGGTTTTACAATGTAGATCGAACCTTTCCTAGAGTTTTCAAATTTGCTATTTCCTAAAAGGGAATGTTTAGCAATCAAACTTGTTACAACCGTATCCAATATTCCTTCGTAGATCTCTTCTCCCTCTCCAATGAGCACTGCACTATTTGTCATCAAATGCCCAACGTTACGGATGAGCATAAGTGAACGACCTGGGAGAGTGAACTTTTCTCCTGTTTTGGATGTGTATGTTCTGTCAGGATTAAGCGTACGTGTAATCGTTTTATCGTTTTTTGTAAAAGTAGCTGTCAAATCTCCTTTTATGAGGCCAAGCCAATTGCGATAAACAAGCACTTTGTCTTCCGCATCCACTGCCGCCACAGAATCTTCGCAATCCATAATCGTTGTAACAGCCGCTTCCAATAGAATATCTTTAATTCCCGCATCGTCATTTTTTCCAATTGGATGGTTTCGATCGATCTGGATTTCAATATGAAGACCGTTGTTCTTCAATAGAATGGCAGATGGTTTATCCGACTCTCCTCTGTAGCCTACGAACTTTTCTCTTTCTTTAAGAGCGGTTGTCTTGCCATTCATTAAAGTGACAAGCAAATTCCCGTCTTCAACTGCGTATTGAACAGCGTCGCGGTGGGAATGTTCTTGCAACGGCACTACTTCATCAAGGAAGTTTTTCGAAAAGGCAATGACTTTTTCCCCGCGAATCGGATTATACTCTCCTTTTCGTTCAGCCCCATCTTCTTCGCTGATGACATCCGTTCCATAAAGAGCGTCATAAAGGCTTCCCCATCGGGCATTGGCGGCGTTAAGAGCGTACCGTGCATTATTAATCGGCACTACTAACTGCGGCCCGGCTTGTATAGCAATTTCGTCATCGACATTTTCTGTCGTAATCTTAAAGTCTTCCACTTCTTGTTCTAAATAGCCGATTTCCCGCAAAAATGATTTATAGGCTTCAAAGTCGAATTTGTTGCGATGTTCTTTGTGCCATTCATTGATTTTTTGCTGGATTTCATCACGACGCTTAAGCAAATTTTTATTAATAGGTGTCAGTTCATAAACAAGGTTTTCAAACTGAAGCCAGAATTCATCTTTTTCCACACCGCTTCCCGGCAATGCTTCATTGTTGATAAAATCATACAAATTTTCAGCTACTTGCAAATTGCCGACTTTTACGTAGTTTGTTTTCATGCCCACAATTCCTCCTTTAAATGTTATATTTGTTGTTTGTTATTACGAAACGCTGTTTCGTGATTGCTTAAAAAAAGGATAACATGATGATGGAATCATTTCAATAATTTTCTTAAAATTCTTTTTTATGATGCTGTAACAGATTTCTCCTCTTTTTTCACTTCCAAACAACGTCCCGGAGTTGGGAAGAGCTTCCCGGCATTTAATAAATTTTTCGGATTAAATACTTCCCGAATATCCGTTTGCGCCGCTATTTCTTCGTCGCTAAAAATGAAGCGCATCTCTTCTCTTTTCTCGATCCCTACTCCATGCTCACCTGTAATCGATCCGCCGGCATCTGCACATACTTGCAAACAGGCGCTGCCAGCTTTTAAAGCCTTTTCTGTTTCGCCCGGTTTTCTGGAATCAAAAAGTACAAGCGGGTGCAGATTGCCATCGCCAGCATGAAAGATATTTGCGATGCGCAGACCATACTCTTGGCTGATTTCGTGAATTCTGTTTAACACTTCGGGTAATTTGCTGCGGGGAATCACACCATCCTGAACTAAATAATCAGGAGAGATCGCCCCCATTGCGCCAAATCCGGTTTTGCGGTTTGCCCACCATCTAGCTCTTTCCTCTTCACTTTGTGCCACTTTTACTTCTCGAACATGATTTCTTTTGCAAACTTCTAAAATTTGATGGATTTGCTCGTCTATACCTGCGGATATTCCATCCACTTCAATGAGCAAAAGCGCTTCAATGTCTTTTGGATGGCCGACAGGAAACGCTGCCGCTTCAACCGCTTCTATTGCTGTTTGATCCATCATTTCAAGGGCTGCTGGTACAATTCCGGCAGAAATTATGTCCGATACGGCTTGACTGCCATCCGCAACGTTGTCAAAATAAGCGAGCACCGTTTGCTTTGCTTCCGGGTTTTTTAAAATACGAACCGTTATTTTCGTCACAATTCCTAAAGTTCCTTCTGATCCTGTTAAAAGTCCTAATAAATCATAGCCCGGTGCATCAGGTATTCCATCCTTGCCTATTTCAATGACTTCGCCATTTGGCAATACCACTTCAAGCCCTAAAATGTGATTTGTCGTCACACCATATTTTAGACAGTGTGCACCGCCCGCATTTTCACCGACATTTCCGCCGATGGTGCAGCAATATTGGCTTGATGGATCAGGCGCATAATAATATCCTTTGTCCGAAATGGAGTTCGTCAGTTTTAAGTTGACAAATCCAGGTTCCACTACTGCACGCCTGTTTTCAAAATCAACGCTGATAAGGCGTTTCATTTTTACAAGACTAATGATTACTTCCCCATTCAACGGGATCGCGCCGCCGCTGAGACCTGTTCCGGCGCCGCGGGCAAGGAACGGCAAATCATGTTCGTGGCAATATTTCACAATTTTTGCGACTTCTTCTGTATTATTCGGGAAAACGACTGCCCTCGGCAAACGGCGATGAATGGTAAAGCCATCGCAATCATAAGCTAATAAATCTTCTTTTTTATACAAGATGGAACGGTTTCCGCCAACAATGTTTGCAAGGTTTTTTATATGTTTGTCATTTGTTCTCATCCCTTTTAGAGACATTCCTCTCCCTCCTTTAGCCGATCTTCTTTTTTGTACGCCCAATCCAGCAGCTGTACGGTATGGACAATTTTTTGATTTCTTCCGTTTTTTTGAACACCCATCGCCATCTGCAGCATACAGCCGGGGTTGCCCATTACAATCATTTCTGCTTCTTCAGGGACATTCTTCATTTTGCTATCAAGCACTTCTTTAGCCATCTCCGGATTTGTTATATTGTAAATGCCAGCACTGCCGCAGCATCGGTCGGCATTTGCCATTTCAACCATTTCGACCCCAGGTATATCAAGAAGAAGGCTGCGAGGTTCATCACGAATGCACTGCCCATGGGCTAAATGGCATGCATCATGATAGACAACACGAGTCTTGATTTCGGCGATGGGCCTTTTATAACCAGTGTCATAAAGGTATTTTGAAATGTCTTCCACCTTTTTTGAAAATGTTTCAGCTTTTTGGCGCCAAACGGGGTCTTCACGGAACAGCTCCGGATATTCTTTTAACATACATCCACAACCGGCAGAATTTACAATTACTTTTTCAGCATGTTGGAATGCTTCAATATTTTGTTTCGCTAATTTTCTCCCCATTTCCCGGTCGCCTGCATGAACATGAAGAGCCCCGCAGCAAGTTTGATTTTGTGGAATCATAACGTCATTTCCATTTCGAGTTAACACGTTAATGGTTGCTTCATTAATTTCGCTGAACATGACATCCATTACGCAGCCAGTTAAAAACGCAACCGTACGCTTCGTTTCTCCTTTTGCTTTAATGACTTTTTCATGTTTGTACTTTTTTCGCACAGGCTTTTTCACTTCCGGCATGATCGCTTCCATTTCAGCTAAATGCTGCGGTATGATATTGATCAGCCCTGTTTTACGGACAAACGTTTGCATACCGCTTTTTTGATACAATTTCAACACATTTCCTAACGTGTACAAGCGATTGTGGTGCGGAAACAAACTATGCAAAAACAGATGGCTGACCGCCTTTTTCCAGCCTTTTAACGGCATGGCTTGGCGAATTTGACCGCGCGCTTCTTCTATCAATCCCCCTACATCGACGTCCGCAGGACAAGCGGTAGTACAAGCGCGGCAATCAAGACAAGCAAAGACAGGATCCATAAAATGTTCGTTCACTTCAAGCTTTCCTTCTGCGACTGATTTAATCAAATGGACGCGTCCGCGGGGAGAATGCTGTTCCTGACCCGTGATCTCATAAGTGGGGCACGATTCTAAACACATACCGCAATGGACACAATCCGCCCATTTGTTTTCATCAGGCGGATCACTCCAAAGGTAATTGCTGAAGCTGTTGGTTTGGCAGGCTGGTTCTTTGATAAGATCACTTTCATTTAATCCCATATTTAAATCCCTCCCACAAAACGTTTCGGATTGAGAATGTTGTTCGGATCAATCTTTGTTTTGATTCCTTTGAAAAGAAAGAAATATGGAGGTTTTTCCCCCCAAACCTCTATTTTCTGGCGTAAAATAAACGGCAAATGTTTAATGACGGCATACCCATTGAGCTGCTTGACAAAATTCCTTAATTGCTGAATTGCTGAAATAACGTTTTCGCTGCCTCCTCTTAAAACGATTTGACACAATCCGTGGCCTAATCCACCGTGGGCTTCGATAAGCAAATTGTGCGTATCCTGTAATAAATGGCTTTCCCTAATAACTTTTAGGACATCTAAATTGACAACTCCGATTTTCAATACTGCTTCAGTCTCCCCTGTCTGATTAGACACCCTGCCATTCGGGCTGATTGTATAAAAAGATTGCCAAAACTTGCGCGCTTCCTCTTGAGCAAGAATGGTCATTTTCGTTTTAGGAGGCTGAATGCTTTTTAGAAAAGATTCTTGGTAATGAACCGAACTTTCATTATCTTCAAAACTAATGGCCAATGTATAAAATTTTTCACCCGTTAGCTTTTCAGCCAAAGACGGACTTATCAGCTCCAGTGAGACAGGTTCCATCTGCGAATCTAAAAACGCTGCGGCAAATGATCGCATTTCAGCAAAATTTCCTTCTGTAAATGATAAAAGAACAACGCTTTCATACTTTGGCAAAGGACGGAGTTTTAAAGTGATTTCCGTCAAAACCCCCAAAGTGCCCATGGAACCGACAAAAAGTTTGTTCATATCATATCCGGCGACATTTTTTACGACCTTTCCGCCTGTTCGGATGACCTTGCCATTTGGATAAACAACTCGAAGCCCGATGACTGCATCTCTGGCGGATCCATATGCCAAACGTTTGGGACCGCTTTCATTTGCGGCGATAATACCGCCGATGGTCGCATAATCCGGCCAAGCAGGATCTAGAGATATTTTTTGGTTATGTTCTTGTAAGTACCGCTGCAATTCATGAAATGGTGTACCTGCTTTCACTGTTAATGTCATATCTCCCACTGTATGCTCGACGATTCCTTTTAGATTTGCTAAGGAAAGCAAAATATCAGCCGAATCAATTAGACCGCCAAACCCCCGCTTTGTTCCTCCACCCACAACGGAAACGGTTTTCCCATTTTTGTTTGCATATTGCAAGATGTGTGAAATTTCCTTTTCAGTTATTGGATAGACGGCGACTTTCCCGCCATTTCCAAGTGGATGACCTTCATTTTCCTTAACTTCCATTTGACTTTCGGGGAAAACATCTTTTAATTCTGTGTACAACTCTCCTTGGAGCAAATCAAGCACCTCCTATGTTTTGTAATAAGAAACATCGTTTCTATAAATGCGCAAAAAACAAGCGTTTTAAATAATTTTCTTTCAATCGACAGCAACACTTTTCTTATTAGATATGTTATATGTTTACAATTATTAAAACACTCTTATGGAGATTTTTCAATGAATTTTTTGAATTTACAAAAAATAAGAAAAATAAAATTCTATTAAACTTGCCGTACGTTAAGATGATCTGATGTATAGCCGCCCTATCTTTTTTCTCCCTGCCAAAATCCAATCAACGAAAAAAAGAGACTGAATTGAAAAAGAATTTTTTTATGGTTCTTTCCAAACAGCCTCTTTTCCGGAGCAAAAGATTTTCCGCTGCCGCTTGTACCATATGATCTTCCGCTTGTTGTTTTGCCCCATCTGGCAGCCTCTACGATAAAGAAAAACAGGAATTCAGCGCACCGACCGCTCGAAAATTTCAATGACAAACGAATAAAAAGAGCAACTGGACAATCGTTTATCGAATTGCATGCAAAACATCCCCTTCCGAACGCAGCAGAAGGGGAAGCTCTCCATAAAGGCATTTTTAAGGATACGTCGTTTGTTTAATATGCACCTCGAATGTATTGGTGAACCTCTTCTTGATAAAACTTGGCTAAAGCGTTCATTTCTTCATCGGTAAAAGAAGGCACTTCGAGGGCTTTTAAATTGTCTTCTACTTGATTTGCATTTTTAAAACCTGGAATGACAGCAGTGACGGAATCATGATCAAGAATCCAGCGCAATGCAGCTCTTGTCATATTTCCTCTTCCATCTGCAATCCATCTCAGTTTTTCACTTAGTTCAACACCTTTTTCAAATTCTATGCCAGCAAACGTTTCACCGACGTTGAATTGCTCTCCGTTGCGGTTGAAATGACGATGATCGTCTCGCTCAAAAGCTGTTTCTTTTGTAAATTTTCCGGTTAATAAACCGCTTGCAAGCGGAACACGGGCTAAGATTCCGACGCCTTTTTCTTTGGCAAGCGGCAGCAGCGTTTCCAGCGGTTTTTGCCGAAAAAGATTAAAGATTACTTGCAACGATTTGACATTCGGGTTTTGCAAACAATAAAGCCCTTCCTCCACCGTTTCTACGCTGACGCCATAATAGCGGATTTTCCCTTCATTTTGCAGCTTGTCCAACACATGAAATACATCGCTATTTTTTAGCATGTCGAACGGAGGACAGTGGATTTGGTACAAATCAATCCGTTCCCGGTTCAATCGTTTCAAACTTCCTTCCAAAAAGGATCTGACAGACCGTTCAGAATATGTTTCTTTATCATGGATATCTCCTTTTCGGCAAAATTTCGTGGCAATATAAATTTCATCTTCCTTTCCTTTTGTCGCTTTTGCCAACAGCTCTTCACTGTGTCCATCGCCATATACATCCGCCGTATCAAAAAAATTGACCCCTGCGTCCATTGCACGGCGAAGACCTGCTAATGCGTCTTCATCACTCGTTTTTCCCCAAGCTCCGCCAATGGCCCACGTGCCAAAACTTAATTCACTAATCAAAAGCTCTGTGTCTCCAATACGACGATAATTCATCAGAAATCCCCCAATTGAAAATATTTTTTTCAAACCCATCCATTTCATTTTATTGAAAACGCTTCATTGATGACAATAAATAAGTTCGGAAATTATTGCGATTTTGCACAAGAAACATATTGGATTAAATATCTTCTTTTCCTGCAAGACTAGATGAAATTTCAGTAAAACAAATTGAATCCTTATATAAGAGAGACATAGATAATAACTATAAACGTTACCAAAAAACAAAAGAAGAGCTGGAAAAGGTAGATAAGATCTTAAAAAAACTGTTTACATAGAAATATTGGATTAAAAGATTTATATTGCATTACACAAAATTCTTGACGGTACTAATTTAGTTAGCATAATAAAAAATTTGCATAATGAAAATACAGGGTTTTATTTTACCTCTGCGATATGTTGACCATAACGGAACAAAATTATTTTGTATCTCGTCAGCCCATTAGCATTGCATAAATATAGTTAGAATTTTCTGTTAATTATTTTTTGTGATT
>ERZ1673779.16-NODE-16-length-86067-cov-29.421278_pt1 | contig 86067 bp, 89 predicted proteins | sample MGYA00580136_ERZ1673779 | MGnify/ENA primary metagenome ERZ1673779 (study PRJEB41219, sample SAMN04549633) | soil metagenome | isolation source: soil | place: USA:California,Owens Lake (dry lake) | collected 2009-08-06 ... | reverse complement strand
TATATGAAGATTATCTCGTTTTGCACCGCTTTAGCGGCCGCATCGGAGAGATTGTCGACCGCACCATCGATGAGCCGTTTTATCAAGAGATCGATGCTTTTGTCGAAGCGATGCGCAACTTATCCATATCAAAGATCAAAACGAAAAATCACATTGGCGCCAAAAAAACGGTCGTCTCTCCCGAAGCATACGGCACACAACAAACAATCGAAGTGCCGAAAGCTGAGGTCGGACTGGAAGATCTGTTCAGCGGCAGCAACTACTATGCCAGGCTGATGGAACGGGAATACACCTCATGGAAAGAACTGAATCCCCAGCAAGATTTTTCGGAACAGGAATATATACAGGCAGCATTGAATTCCCGGGCTTTTCAGTATGAATCGATCAAAGACAGACAGTTGAACAAAGAATTCTGGGGGCAAATAGCGGCGCTTGCCGTGATTGTCGGCGCTTCATTCATTTGTCCGCCGGCAGGGATGGCATTAGGTGTGGCTTATGGTACACTGGAATTAAGCTCGACCGTTTCCGGAAAAGACTGGATTTCAGGGAGGGAGTTAGAAACAGGCGAAAGAGTATTCCGTGGTGTCCTTTCTCCACTGGATATCGTCCCTGGCGTAAAGGGGCTTTCCACATTCAGCAGCGCCGCCCGTTTCTCCCATCTAAGAGAAGCCAGTGATCTAAAATTATTAGCGACGAAAACGGGCTTGCAGTCCAAATCATTTGTCCGGGATATGGTGGTTCGTGCGGAAAAAAGCATATTCCCCCGCATCAGAAGTGCCAAAGCATGGGCAAAAGAAATCCCGCACCATTTGAAAAACAAAAGCGCAAATAGTGCACTGAAAGCCGCCCGGTTCGTAGACAACGCCCTGACCAATTTGAAAAATACGATCCCTGACCGGCAAATGGGATTCGCCATGGAAGGGGTTGGGAACGTTAAAGTTCCGCTCGAAAACACCAATGGATTGGAGAATAAAGTTCGAGCTTATCTGAGTGAGAAGACGGGGTTAAATCTAGGCGAAGGTAAAGCAGGCAACGATGGCGTTGAATTTGGCACTAAGGGTACAGGTAATGATAGTATATTCTCTAAAGGTGCTATGAAGCATATATTCCACGGAGAAGTTAATAAGAAACGTAATGCTGTAGGGTATCACCATGAGAGTATGATGGGTGAAAAAATCATTGAGGTGACTGATCCTCCTAATCAGTATGGTGTGTATCGCGCAATAGTAGAAATAGAAGGAAAGGGAAAAAGAGTACCATCAACATTCTTCCCTAAAGATTGGAATAGAGTTCAAGTAGTCGATGCTATCAAACAGGTTTATCAAAATAAGAGATTAATTAAGGATAACTTGTATGAGGGTACATTACCTAATGGTATGAGAATACAAATGAGATTAGATTCCGAGGGTAAAGTTAAGACGGCATATCCGATGTATTAGGGGGGGTATTATGAAATATGAAATTAGTTTTAAGGAGAATGATAAAGGATTGGAAGTAAACGTTCCGAGTTGTATTTCACCTGTAGCAATTCTTCTTATGGGGGATATTCAAAGCAATGGTGAACCGTGGATAAATTTAATACACAAGGTTTTAAAAGGTGAATCTAGCTATGAGGAGTGTACGGGTAATAACTGTACGTTAGAAATTAAAAAGGACATCACCAAAATAATAGATAATTACAGTGAGGACGAAGAAGAATGCATAATTGAAACGATTGAACTAAAAAAAATTATAGAATTATGGGTAAGAAAAATAAACAATATTTGAATAAAATAGTTATGCACCTTGATTGGCTATATGCCTTTCGAGGTTCTTTTTATTATTAATGGTTTCGCTCTTAAAATAACTGAACATTAATTTCAGAGTTTATGATGGTTATACCTACATGGAGTTTGGCTGATATGCATGCTAAAGAGACGGATACCATTAATACCCTTAGATTGGATAAGAGAATCATTTACTGATGGTATTTATAGAACTGTAATTACAGAAGAAAATATTACGTTATATAGAACTTTTGGTGGTGGTGCAAAGGTTAATGGTTCATTTGGAACTACTAGCCCAGCTGGAAATAGAATAAATGCTAAAATTAATACCGCTTTAGTACCGGATTGGAAAAATTCTAGACAATATGAAGCTGTTATAGAAGTACCGAAAGGTCAAGTTTTAAATATTGGTAGGGTTGAAAAGCAATATACAAAAACAGGAGCATTATTAAAAGGTGATGGGGATCAAATACTACTACTACTACTACCACAAGGATGGCCATCAGAATGGATAAAGGAAATAAGAGAGGTTCCAAGTAGATAGGAGGAGGGTATAATGGATAATAAAAAGCAGTTAATCCAACAAATAAAAATTGTGTTAAATAATCTTGAACAAGATTATTGTAATGAAATAAAAAGTGGTGTTCTTCAACTTATATATAAAAGATATAAGAGTGCATTGGAAATATTAGAGAAAGATAAAGATATTAAAGCAATAAATATTATTGGCAGCATACGGGCTTATTTGGATAGTTATAGTGACTATGAAAATCCGTTATTAGAAGAATTGCATAAATCTGAAAAATTATATAAAGAATTATTAAAAAAGTAGATGTTAACAAGAGTAAGTTTCAAAACTTTAAACCTTGATTGGCAACCGGCATTTCAAGGTTTTTCTTTATTATTTGGGTTAAAAATAATTTGATCAAAGAGCTCATAAAGAAAAGCTTAAAACATACTAAGATTAGTAGGGGTCGTCCGATAAGTCCCTAAAATGAAGCAAGTGGAGAAAAACAATTCGTTTCTCTCCACTTGCTTTTATATTTTTTCATTTTTATCTGAAAGTAGCTGGCGGATGCCGGCTACTTTCAGCATGTTGTGGCTAAAGCCACAATCCCAAACTCGACATGTACTTTGTCGAGGCCCCGCAAAGAAAATCTGCGGAACGACCGATTGCCCTTGATGTGACCGAACACACTTTCTGCCTCGACTTTGCGTCGAGCGTAGATAGCGGCTTTCTCTTCACATTCAAGGGCTGTTTTGGCCTTTGCTTTCATTTCTTCGAAGATGGGATTCCAGTGAACTTGTCGGTTGCCTTTCGCTTTTGTGCATTTCGCTTTCAATGGGCAATCGGTACAATCTTCACATTCGTATATTTTGAAGCTTTGTTCATAGCCAGATCGATTCTTTTTGTTTTGGTATTTTTTAAACGTTACTCTCCTTCCATTCGGGCAAATAAAACAATCATCCTCTTCACAATAGGTCCAGTTTTTGGCATTTTTAATGTCTTTTTTGTATGTACGTGTTTGTTCTTTTACATAGCTCCCATAAGGAATCAGAAACTCAAACCGGGGCTCTTTCTCATCACCAACTGCATATACATAGTTTTCTTCACTACCATAGCCTGCATCCGCAATGACCGTTTTGGGCATCGGTAATGAACTGGAGGCTAGCTTCTCCATATGTGGGATAAAGCAACGTGTATCGGTCGGTCGTTGATGAATGGTATAAAACAAGATAAACTGGTTCTCTGTCCCCATTTGCACGTTGTATCCGGGCTTGAGCTGACCGTTTTTCATATGGTCTTCTTTCATGCGCATGAAGGTTGCGTCTTTGTCTGTTTTCGAGTAGCTGTTACGGTCACCGAACATTTCCTTTTGTTCCTTGTATCTTGCCATTCGGGGCAGGAAATCTTCACGAATTTGTTTCACCGATTTCTTTAATTGACTGCGTTTTTTTCGCTTCTCTTTCCGAATGGATGTATCGGTCTCCTTTTCGATTTCTTCCGTTAGCGTTTCAACTTTTTCTTCTATTTCTTTTGCGATTTCCTCCAGGTTTTGTTCGGTGATCTCTGTATGTTGATCCCTTTCCTTTTTGGTTCTTCATTATCAGGGTACAGAAATTATTGGACGTGGGGTACACAAAGGTTCTACGACAGTTGAACATATGTCGAATGCTAAGATAGTATTAAAGAAGGATGGAACAGGGAATTTTATTTTAACTGGTTATCCAACCAAATAATGGAATGGAGGAAAAATGCTTGTTAGTCAAAAATAATCCAGAAGATCTAGTTTTTCAGTTCTTGGCTGGGACTTTTCATCAAGATGCAGATTCACCTGAAGAGGCATTACAAGAATTGTTAACAGAGGAAAGTAAAGAATATCTTAAATCTGCTATCGTTTTTTAACAGAATTCATTAATAGTGAGTATTCGGATGATGAAAAGAATGAATACATTCAACACTGTGCAGTCGGAGTATATTTTCCTGATCTTGAGCTAACTCCAATTCAATGGCTAAAAAGTGTAGTAGAACAATTAAAAGAAGCTGTAAAAGCAGAATAGGACTACAAATTCTTGAGTACCTTGATTGAGTAAAAACTCTTTCAAGTTTTTTTTTTCTAGCAATGGGAGTGGTGAAAAAATGAAACAACCAACAAAAGAAGAAATAATTAATAAATTAAAAATGATTTTACAAGGAAAGCTAACACGAGAAGAAGTAGCAGATTGGGCTTCAGAATATGTAATGCAGGATGAGCCAAATATATCCGATGAAACTGTTTGGGAACTTTTACAAATTGTTTCCGGAATTGATTTAAAAGATAGTCCAGATGAATATCTACATGTAGAACAAGACATTATAGATTGGATAAACAAGTATAGCAATTAAAAAGCGTTAAATAACCTTAGTGCCGCCCGGTTCGCGCCTCTACGAGAAGCAATTTGATCCCAAGCTATTTACAAGCTTGAAAGCTGGATTGCACCAAAGATCACAACGTGCCTTCGATCTGGTTGTCCATGCGGAAAACAGCATATCGGCCCGCATCATAAGTGCCAAAGCATGGGTAATAGAGGTGCCGCAGCATTTAAAAACCGGTGCGAGAAAAGGTCCGGTGCAAGTCGGCCGGTTCGTAGACAACGTCCTGACCAATCTGAAAAAATTCGATCCCTGACCGGCAAATGGGATTGGCTATAGAAGGGGTTGGAGATGTTCAGGTTCCGGCGGAGAATACACATGCGGTGAAGAACAAGATTCAAGCTTGGTTAAGTAAGATGAATGGGATAAATGTAGGCGGAAGTAAAGCAGGCAATGATGGCGTTGAACTTAGCACTAAGGGTACAGGTAACACTGAGTTAGGTAAAATAACAGGATATAAATTTAAAGAAGATGTTGATTTAGATTTTAGGGGAACAGGAAAGACATATAGGGACGCATTAAATGAAGCTTTTATTAGGACAGGTGTACCGAGAACAGAATTTACTGTGACTAAGTGGGGAAGAGACGCTAATGGTAAATCATTCCCACTAGAGTGGAGAGCTAAAAATGGTGCAGAAGTCAATATTGATATTGGACATACAAAAAATGGTCCAGATGTTCCGCACATTGGTTATCAAACTGGGGGAAAAGAGGTGGAGGAGGAGCCATACGTGGGCATATACTGGTAGACGATGTACCTGTAAATAGATAAATGGAGGAATGGATATGTTGTGGAATATTGAGGAACAGATTATGTCTGCTGCTGCTTCTATGAACATCAATGTAATCAAAATATCAGAACATGATACAGAATTAAGATTTCAACAACTTTCCAGAAAATACGCTAACGGTACTAAATTATTTCCGTTGTGGGAGCATCTAGATAACGATATAGCTGTACAACATCCAGAAGCTTGGAGATGGATTGCTGAATATATTGGAAATTCTCAAGCTATTTTGATGTTTAACCCATCCGATGAAAAATCGTCTTATAAAGTAGAGGGGGGAGAAAATCTAGTAAAACTACTGTCAGAAATGTTTAATGTTGAGTTCTATGTTCCTAATAAGAACAATGAATATTTATTATGTTTTAACCATCATGATGTACTAATTGCATGTGGAGATGCAACCGAATGGATAAAAAAATACGAGAATATTCAAGATTGAATAAAATCTTCACTACTAACTATCTATCTCGATGAGTGGTACCGTCAAGAATTTTGTGTAATGTAAGATAGATAGGGTATCTCTGAAATGGATTTAGAATAGAGGGGAAGACTGGTTTCCTCCACACAGGAGACTGAATATTCAGTCTCCTGTGTGGAAAGAGAGAATCCCCCTTATCTCATTGATTTACATTATTTGGTTAATTATAACGTTCTTCAAACATTCGCTGGATTGCTTCATGAGCTTCGGCAAATCCTCGCAACTTTCGCCCTGCCCATTTCTCATTAAAATCTTGGATGGGTCAAATACATGACTTTTTCCGCGGCTTCTAAACTGCTCAAACTGTTCATCGGCTTTAGACGTTTCCGAATCTCCTTGATCGTTCGTTCGATGGCATTCGTCGTGTAAATTACACTTCGAATACTGTTTGGATCATTCATAAAGGTGAGGAGGACATCCAACTCATTGGCCCAAGATTGCACTTCTCTTGGGTACTTGCTGGACCATTTCGATTCAAACTGTCGAAACATCTCCAATGCGATTTCTTTACTTGGAGATCGATAAATGAGTTTCAGATCCTCCGCCATTTCGAATTGGTCTTTTTTCCGTACACGACTGAGTGTGTTGCGGACTTTGTGAACAATACAACGCTGCACATCGGCTTTCGGATAAACCGCCCGAAAGGCTTCCTCCAGCCCCGGAAGACCATCAAATACGCCTAAAAGCACTTCCTTGACTCCTCTTTTGTAGAGCTGTTGGAGAATCTCCCGCCATCCATAGGCGCTTTCCTTTCCTCCTACGAAAAAATCAAGAATTTCCCGATATCCTTCTTCATTCACGACTTCTTTCTCCACGGTTTCACGACGAAGTTTTACGTATAAACCATCCAAATATAAGACCAAATAACGCTTATGTAGAGGACGAGTGTGCCATAATGTCGAAATAAGTAAGCGGCCAAACAATCTATCGACTTAAGGTTGCCCCCCTATGCCTATTATAAGACAAAGGAAGCTTTTTTGACATCAAGATTTATCCAGATATACCAGTTGCAAAGTTAGATCGGAGTGGCTCAAAAATCAATTATTAAATACAATCGGATATTGGTAGATTCAGGCTTTGATAGTAACGGTTATTTCAAGTGAATTGGCTGAGACAATATTGTTCTTGAGGAAAATGATACGCTTTATAGAATAAGTGGCGTTGGCGACTCTGAATTTGTATTTTCGAAAAAAGTAGATTCTATTAAATGGGATTCGAAAGTGCAGCCGCATTCATTGCTGGCTGTTCTTTTTCTATATATTTGGAACGATTATAGATTGAAAGAGGCGTGAGGATAAAAAAATGAAGGATATTTCTTTCGTATTTCGAATTATTTAAAAGAGTTACTTTTTTGTTAAACGAAAAGAACTCTTCTCATCCTCGGTAATTTGTTTTCCATATAAGGATGGCATTCATTGTATAGGCTGCATTATTGAATATGAACCGGCCGATGCCCTCAGTAAATATTTAAAAAGATGACTTCAACAATAAAAGATAGAGGAGGAGAAGTCACTATATGTTACGTTTATTTATTATTTTTGTAGCTACAGCAAATGCGTTCATTGTTCTTTATGCACCACAGCCTCTACTCCCGTTGTGGACTCAAGTATTTAATATATCGATAGCAACGGCAAGCTTAGCTATTTCGATTACCATTATTTCATTAGCCATGTCATCTTTTGTATTTGCACAATTATTGGACCAATGGGATCGAAAAAAAGTTATTCTTTTTGCAAGTATATTATTAATTTTTCCGAGTATGATGATTTACATTAGTGAATCCTTTTCATTAATTTTATTTTGGAGATGTATGTACGGTCTCATAATACCTGGCATCTTGGCTGTGATGATGGCATATGTATCTGAAGAATTTCCTTTAAATCAACGTGGAAGAGTGATGGGAGTATATGTAAGTGCTAATGTGGCGGGCGGATTGCTGGGACGGGTTATTTCCGGACCGATAGCCGACACATTTTCCTGGAGGACTGTTTTTTCAATAATCGCGGTGTATTCCATGGTCGTTGCTTTTTTAGTTTGGAAATATCTCCCTAAACCTAACTGTCAAAGAGAAAGGAAGAAACAAAGTTTTGGCATACATTTTAAAAATCCTGCTCTGGTAGGTACATTCACTATAGGTTTTTCGCAATTCTTCGCATTTATTAGCTTTTTCACATATATTCCTTTTTATGTTGCTCAACCTCCTTTTCACTTAAGCAATACACAAATTTCGTTGCTTTATGCCACATATGCGTTCGGCATTTTCTCCGCTCCTATAGCCGGCATGATATCCGATAAGATTGGCCGGCGTTGGACAATGAGTATGGGGCATATTCTTGGCGGAATCGGTATTTTCATAACGCTTTGGCCAACGATTCCTGCGCTTGTTGTGGGATCATCATTGTTGACGCTCGGAAATTTTGCTTCTCAATCAGCAACAACAGCTTATGTGACAGATATGGCCACCGATTCACGTGGAGCTGCTACGTCTTTATATTTGGTATTTTTCTATTTAGGAGGAAGCCTCGGCGGTTGGATTCCCGGCCTTTTATGGGAAAATTACGGATGGCATGGTGTCGTTTTTTTAACAATTGGAACAATCTTTTTGGCACTATTAAGTAATTTATTTCTCGCAGGAAGAGCCCCAGGGAGATTGAAAGTTTCTGAATTATGATATGAACAAAACAGTATTATTTCCTTGCCGAATATAGTGAATATTCATGACTAAAATAAGGATTCTTTTTCCACAATGGGATTGTCCCGAAAGTCATTGAAACTTAACTTGTATCGTCTCCTTAATGAATTAAGGTGAAGCAGACGGGAACATACTACGATTTGATTTTGAGCCACTGTGTATGCTTTTTCAGCCAGGAAGACAGTTAGCTAATTCAACCTTGTTAGCTTACCTACCACTCAACGTAAAGTTTTTCGTTTGATCGGTGGTGCATGAAAGATTTTTTCCCCATGGTTTTCTTAACTTTATAAGAACTTCATTGATGTTAGTCTAAAAATTGGACACGGAGAACAGGGAGATTATAATAAACTTAATTACAATAGGTTCGAGGTGTCCAATCATGAAAAAGAGAACATTTGATCAAGAATACAAGATTCAAGCTGTTGAGTTATGCTTGGAGGGGGACAAGTCCATCGCCCAAGTGGCAAAAGAACTAGGTTTGGCTTACAACACTCTTCATCGTTGGGTCAAAGAATACAAAGAAAGCAATGGAACAAGCTTTGTAGGTTCAGGCAACATCAAGCCACAAAATCAAGAAATCATCGAGTTACGCCGTCGCAATCAAGAGTTGGAGGAGGAATTAGCGATCCTAAAAAAGGCGTTAGGCATCTTCACCAGAAACCAGAAGTAATTTACGCCTTCATTTTTCAACACCGAAATGAATTTCTTGTTGTGAAGATGTGCCAAGTTTTCGGTGTTTCAAGAAGTGGGTATTACGACTGGCTCAAGCGTGCGAAAAGTAAATAGAAAGAACGAAAAGAACAACTCACTCAACAAATTCGAAATGAGTATCTAAAGTCCCGTAAGATTTACGGAAGCCCAAAAATTACGCAAGAACTACGCAAACAAGGGATTCGTGTGTCTCAAAAGACGGTCGCTCGCATCATGAGCGAAGAAGGCTTGAGATCCATTACCTTCCGTAAATTCAAAGCCACTACGAACAGTAACCATCCTTACAACGTATATGCCAATCTATTGAAACAGAACTTCCAAGCAACGGCTCCGAATGAAATATGGATGGCAGATATTACGTACATTCCTACCGACGAAGGCTGGTTGTATTTAGCGAGTATCATGGATTTATATACTCGTAAGATTGTAGGATGGTATATCGATACACGAATGACGAAAGAGTTAGTCATCAAAGCGTTACAACGGGCTCTAAACAGCGAAAAACCAACGGGACGAGTGATTCATCATTCGGATCGTGGGAGCCAATATGCTTCGAATGACTATCAGCAACTTTTACAGGAACATCATTTTCAAGTGAGCATGTCGAGACGTGGGAACTGTTACGACAATGCTTGTATGGAGTCGTTTCATAGCCTCATCAAGAAAGAGTGTATTTATCTGAATCGATTCCGCACGCGAAAAGAAGCGAAACAAGCCGTTTTTGAGTACATCGAATGCTTCTACAACCGCAAAAGAAGTCATTCAGCCCTTGGCTATGTATCGCCATGTGAATTTGAAGCTGCATATTACGCTAACCAGAGAAAAGTAGCTGCCTAAATTCAGCTATTTCTCTCTGTTTAACGTGTCCGTTTTCTTGACATAACACCATCATTTTATTGTTCGATTAAGTGTAACCTTTCGAATAGGAACCACCTTTTCCAAGGGTTATGTACTTTATCATTTTTGAACATTGTTAGTGTGGTGGAATCATCGGATTTATTTGCAATGGTAGTGATTTAAAAAATAAATCTAACGATGATTCCTCCCAAAATAAATAAACTAAATATGAGATACCATATACTTTCGCTTCGGTTTTCTTTCCATCCCTTAATTGCGTAATAAAAGGCAAATGCAAAAAGTATAAAAAGAAGTATATCCCCAATATATTTGAACACATTCCTCATCCTTCCTCAGTTGAAAATACATTTAAATAATATTCCTCAAGACTGCTAGCTGTCTCTTTGATCTCGGAAATAGATATATTATTTTTTAATATTTTCCCATTGGAAATTAAAATAATTGAATCACAACATCTTTCACAAACCTCTAGTTGGTGTGTAGACATAAAAATACTGCATCCATTTTGTGCGTATTGAATTAAGATGTTTTTAATATCTTTCATACTGACAGGGTCAATTCCTGATAAATACTCATCTAGCAAAAGCAGCTTCGGTTTTTTCATTAATAATGGAATAAGATTGAGTTTCTTTTTCATCCCAAGCGAATAATTGAAAATTTGCTTATTTAAGGAATTTAATAATCCCAATAACTGGAGCATTTCTTTAATTTCCGGACTGTCTATATCAAAATTTAATAACTCGCTCATGAATTTTAAATATTCTTTTCCGGTCAGCACGGAAAATAATAATGGGGCATCAGGAAGTAACATGATTTCTTTTCGATCCAGATCTGACAGTTTTACACCATTGACGTAAATTTCTCCATCATCGTAGCCGGTCAATTCAGATAAAATTCTAAAGGTTGTGGTTTTCCCCGCTCCATTTGGCCCGAGAAATCCGACAATTTTATTTTCAGCAATTTCAAACGTTGCTTGATCTAATATTTTTTTCCCATTTTCAATTTTGGTCAGATTATGGACTTTCAATAAATAATCAGAAGATGCTGCTCCCACTGGATTTTCACTCCTAATAAATAAATTGTTTTTTATTTAGCTTTCTTTTTACTAATAAAAGGGATATAAAGAGCATTCCGAATAGATAAATAGCAAGAAAAATAGGATTGATGAACAAATATTGTGATTTTGTTAAATAACCCATGATAAATAAAACCATGGGGATTGTCATACTAGGCAGTATGATAAATAAAGACATTGCATCTAAGATAGAATCGACCATTTTTTTATCGCCAAATTCATTCAATTCTTCAGCGTTTCGAAATTCAAAATGAGGATAGAAGGCGCTGGAAATATAATTTAAAGCGCCAAAAGCATTTAAAGCTAAAATTTGCATTGAGAGCAACCATATAATAGTAGTTAATGAAATGGGAGTGAGTATATAAACAATGAAATCACCTATTATGATTAAAGGAATTAACGTGATGATGTAAACAAAAAACTTTTGTTTAAATACATACCAAAGATTTTTTCCAGCATTTAAATAAATTAAGACATTGGTGCCATCACTTTCTAAGGCCATTCCCCCTATGAAATGCTGATAATGACGTTCCGCCAAAAAATAAATATGGTACAAAATAAAAAATGAAAGTACTAATTGCTGCACTTTGTACTCATCATCTAAATTGGCGAGCAATCCGCTAAATATGCCAACAGAAAACCAATAAACGAAATCGCCAAACATATACGGAAGCCTCTTTTGAAAAAAGCTCGATCTAATAAATAAAAGAATCGTAAAAGCTTTTTTCTTTAAAAACGGCACTTTTAATAACGGGGAAGGCAGCCGATCAAAATACTCCGCTGATCGCCTGTTGGGGTTTTCTTTAAAAAGAATGATAAATAACAAGTAAAATACCATAGTAAACATACACATCAATATCGTGCCAATATATGTATATAGAGAATCAGCAGTGAGAATATCAAAAAAGCTTAAATTGATTTTGAGCGTCGTTACACTGTCAAACAGAATTTCCCAACCTTTGTTAGACCATTTTTCAAATGACTCGGATGTGGGATTTTCTTTAATAAAGGGAATATCAATAAGCCATCCTGTAAACTTTGCAGCGAAAAAATAGCCTATTGAAAATATGATCATTCTTGATATGACAATTTTGGCTACTTTGTTTACGAAAGGTTTTTCTATTATAAACTTGTATACATAAAATGTGTGCGAAAAAGAGACAGCAATGCTGACAAACAAATATAAAGAAAAGCTAAGCAGTGTTAATCCAATTACCATAGATATGTTTAAACCGATTGCGTATGATAAGCTAAAAAGCAATGTTAAAATATGTATGATGAAACTTCTTATGTTCCAGCAGATTGTTTCGAAAATAACCATAGAATTGGCTTTACTTAAACTCAATTTAAAATGTGACAGCAGCCACTCCTTGTCCATTGAGCTTAAATTCCACTTGGAAGCTTTTATGCCAACAATAACAGAGAAAACTATTACATATACAAAATAAAACTGCCAGAGAATATAAACATTGTTGTTAATTTGGGAAATTTTTTGCAATAAAAAGTCCAAAAATGGCGCACCTGTCGTTGCTGTATGTAAAAATTCATTCATAATTACCAGTTTTAATACAGCAAATGCAGAAAAAAAATAAAAAATAGCCTCTATGACATCAAGAAAAAAAGCTGTTATCGCAAATATATATCCTGAATACCCTCTTCTATTTAAAAATTTACCCCATTGATTTTTCCATCTTATATAAATTTTCCATTTAATCCATGCTGCTCTCATTTTGACTCCCGACTTTCATAAATTTAATGTAATCAATCCTTCTACAATGGAAGCTAGAAGGATTCCTATAATTACCATTACGACATGTTTTGATAAAAATTTCAACTCATATTTTCTATTAAAATAAAATGTAAAATCCTAAAAAGCCGATAGCTCCTGCTAATAAAAAAAAGGGGATTTCAAATATTCCATGAGGTATAACCTTTAAAAATATATTTAATAAAGGTTGATCAGATAAAATAAGATGAGTTAGACCTGCTCCGATAGATATGCCATTAAAGAGTAAATAAATAAACGTAGGAATCCCAAATGTAAATAAACCCAGCATTAAAACTAGACAAACAAGTATATTATTTAAAAAAATAGAATACACTGAGTACCAGCCAGCTTTATAAGTTCTTTGGAGCTCAGCTGCCTCCTCCATTTGAGGCGAAGTCGAAAAAATTATCATGACCCCAATAATTAAACCTATGCCAAATACAATGGCAGAAAGGATAAAAGTGTTTCGTAGACGGGAAAAATAGTTCAACATCACTCACTCGCTAACTTTTTCTTAAATTAAATAGAAGGTAGGATAGAGAAAGACTAACGGCTCTCTATCCTATCCTAAAAACATTATGCTACTACAGCTTTTTTGCCTCCGGCTCTTAGAGCTATCTGCAAGGCTTTTAATGTGAGACCTGCTCCGGTTATCAATGTCAAGAATGAAGCTATTCCTAAACCGGCGTCCAAAAATGCAGCAATAGTATTTGCAGTAGTTTCATTAATGCCATAAGCAACTAAAAGATCAAGTTCCAACATTATAATTCACCTCCTTTCAAATAAGTTCAATTAGTGTGTTAAATATAATTGTTACTGGAAATAATATGGAAACTATCTTTGTTAAAGACTGCTTTGTAACAATTGTTAAGCTTAAACAAATTAGAAATAATGACCACAAATTAAATAATTCAATTTTCGATAAAAATATTTGCAGAAATTGATTCATGTTTAATCCTGAAAATAGGTAGGCCAAGCTGGTGACAGGAATATGATATTGAGACGGATCAGATAACACGTATTTTATACCAAGCCCCAAAACAACAGGGGATTGAGCAATGATGACAAATCTCAATAATTCCCTGAATTTTACTTTCAATTTTACGATGGAGAGAACTATTTTTATTAAGGCTGTAAGTAAAAGAATATTAACGAAAAATAAGAAGACTTGCATAATTACAGCAAAAATAGTAAGAGCATTTTTAAACGATTGTGATGGATTGTTTCCTAAAAGATCTGCTATATATTCGGATTCTAATAAATTTTGACTTATAACAATACTTATTGCGGCAAACAATATAACTAATGTCAAAGTAGCTAGTATTCCAAGTTTTTTTTCATTATGTATGTTCAATAAAGTGTTTTGCGGCGAATAAATGATTTTAAATGGATAAAATATCCTTTTGATAAAAATATGACTAGGGTTTCTTACCAATTGCTCTTGCTCTTCAAGACGCATTATCAAATCACCTGCTTACATAATTTAAAGAGTTTTCGATATTTTTTTGCTAAAAAACAATGTCAATATTTCATATGATCACAATGCTCCGGCTTGTTGTTTAAAGTTTTAGAGAGAAGAATTGATATATTTTTGGTATAATTTACAATTTCTCCTTCTTAATTCAAAATATATTACAAATCTTCTAAAAAAACATCGGTATTTTCCACAAAAATTGATGCGGAAAATACCTATTTTTAGAAAAAACAATGAAAAAAACTGTCATTTAGTGTAAAATTTTTACTATAAATACTAGTTGAAGGAGGGATAAAAAGCGAGAATCGATAGGATTCACTGAACTTTGCATTCGCAAAAAAAAAGATTGGATTTGGATGTGTTCTCATCACTTGTGAATATATGAAAAACAGACGGACAGTTAACGGAAAAGTAAATGAGTTTTTGGAAAAACACTTTTTTAGCTTTAAGCTTGAAAAAAGCATCTTTAAACTGTTGCGCCTTTAGAGGAAAATGATTTGGAAACGAAGATTATTTTTTTCGAGATGTGTATACGCTTTTAGTCTATAATCGCTAATTGTTTATGCTGGTGCCATTGTACATCTGATTTTAGTGAAGCTAGTCTAAATACATTCTGTTCTAATTGAAATTCTTTTAATGGAAATTTTGTGAATTATTCTCACATCTGTTCTCTTCAATGGTTTTTAGACTTATAAAATGTTTTAAAAATAAAAGGGTGTCCTAAAACGTTAGTAACCAGCAATCCGGAAAAAGTTTTGGAATTCAGCCATAACTGCGATGTCATCTATAAACCCGTTGCTGGAGGAGCATTGTGCCGTCTATTGACAGAGGAAGATAAAAAAACTGAAAGATTAGAAGCATTGAGCACAGCACCGGTGCAATTCCAAGTATACATACAAGGCCAGGATGTACGTGTATTTGTCCTGGACGGAAAAGTCATCGCATCATTTATCATTGAGGGAGAAGGAATTGATTATCGTGAAGGCGCCCATCAAGTCAAACCCTTTGAGATAACGCCAGAGATCGCTCAGTTATGTATAGAGGCATGCGAAACATTGGGGCTTATTTTCAGCGGAATTGATTTAAAACTACGTCCAGACGGTTCTGTTATATGCATTGAATGTAATCCAAGCCCAATGTTCGAAGGATTCGATCGGGTTGCCCCTGCTTCAATTGTTTCTCAGCTAGCTTCATACTTGATCAAACAAGCCATTCTTAAAGAGGAAAATATGCTGAAAGTGAGAAACTGACGTTTGGAGAGGGAGTATTGTGAATTACTCACAGTCATTTCAAAAACCGTTAGTATACAAAATAGGAAAGTTAAAAGAAGATCGGTACTGGATTGAACGGCCTGATGGACTTTTATTACAAATAGATAACTATTCAAAAAAATTGTTGGTTCAGTTGGCAAACCAAGATCCTATATCTTCTATTGCAGATAAAATGGAAGTATCGGAGAAGGAAATTTTACTATTTCTTGAAAAGTTAGGCATCGAAAAGGATGCAGCCTTTTCCCTTTTTGAAGAAAAACAATCTGATTTTGAGCCGGATCAAAAGCCGCTCATAACCTATTACAATCCTTGGCTGGAGTGTAAATGGTTTAACTGGATTACTGCAGGTGCTGTTTTGATTTTTATCATCAGCACCGTTTTGTTCATGATCAACACTCCATTTTTTCTCGTCACTGATCTAAAAGGTCAATGGATCATCGCCGGAGTTTTGACATTTTCAGTCCTAATCCATGAGTAAAGAAAGGCTTACAGATTTGCTGCATACTCCGAAATTTACAGGATTTTTTTGGGAAATCGATGGAACCCCCATTGGTTTTATAGCAGAAAACAGCAAGAAAACATATCAAGGAATAACTTTTTATTTAGCGGAATTATGTATCAATCATGAAATTCAAGGTAAAGGCTATTGGTCCAAGCTTCTCCAATATTTAGAGAAAGATTTACAAAAGAAACAAGTTAAAAGCATTTACCTCTTAACATTCACTGGAGAACTCGCAGAAATCTTCTACAGAAAAAATGGTTATGCTGTGAATAACAATCGAATTGTGATGAAAAAAAATTTGTTTTAGACAGTTTTTTCCTAGTTAAAATTTTATCCAGTCAATCTTCGATGAAATCGAATGAGATAATGTTTTATAACAACGAGAAACGAATCAAATTTTGTCAAGTGCTATTCCCCACGCTTATGTTTGGGGAAATTTTTTTGTGATTGACAAAAAATAATGGTAAATAGTTAAATATAATTAATTAAATATATTTAACTATTTATTGGGGGATTTTATGGTTAAAGACAGCATTGCTTTTATCGCAAATTACTTGTGGAGGGAATCGATTAAAAATTTACATATGCATTTGACGGAGGCAGAGATTAAAAATTTCAGCAGCAATGACTACTATTATTTGACGACTATTTACTATATGGGGAAACCTAATTTTTCTCAGGTAGCTGAAGCTTTGAACATGACGAAGCCGGCCGTTTCAGCGATGATTCGAAAGCTGGCCAAAATGAATCTGATAGAAAAAATACAATCGCAGGAGGACAAACGAGTTTATTATTTACGTGTTACAGAAAAAGGAAAGAACATTGTCGAAGGTGATGAAAAGCTCTACAAGAAAATTGACTTGCAAATAAAAGAGTGTTTAGGAAGCGATCATAAATATGAATTTCTGGAAACTTTATTGGCAGAAATCGTTCGTTATTTAAAAAAAAATAGTTGAGTTTTGCATGGAGGAGTTATTCATGAAAAGGAGTTTTGAGGGTAAATCCGTTATTGTCATAGGCGCTTCAGGGGGATTAGGTTCAAGCTTTGCAAAAGCTTTTGCCGATAAAGGTGCAAGACTTCTTTTAGTGGGAAGAAATGAAGAAAAGGTTAAAAAGACAGCAGAGCAAATAACTGGAGATATAACAATTGCTACTTTTGACATCACCGATTTACAATCGATTGAGAAATTAATTGATTTTTCAAAAATGTGGTCAGATCCTATCGATATTGTCGTAAATGCTTCGGGTTATGATGTAAGAAAATCTTTAGCTGAGCATAGTTATGAAGAAGCGAAGAACACGCTTGATATCAATCTTTTAGGAGCGATTCTTATAACGAAGGCATTCCTGCCGCATATGAGTGAACAAAAAGGCAGCACGATTGTGCATATCGGGGGATTTGCGGATGGCCGTTTAGCTTTTCCTTATTATAGTGTCGATGCGGCGTCGCGTGCAGGGTTGTTCACATTTATTGAAGCTGTAAACCGTGAATTGGAGTTGGAAGGCAGTCAAGCAAGGGTTGCCTTTTTTTCGCCAAGTCCTGCAGATACTGACGCAGAAAGACCATTTCATCCGCTTTGGAGGAAAATGGGTGTTTCCATTATGCCTGTTGAAAAAGTGGCAGAGGATTTGCTTAGAACAATCGAAAAAAATAAGACAGTACGAATTATGGGAGGTATATCCACGATCCTTTTTGCCAAGCTTAACTCTATTTCACCAAAGGTGGCAGATGTTATCATGATGAAAAAATATGGGAAAATGCTTCAACAATTTTTTTATGGGACTGAGGAGTGCGGACAGCAAAAGCCGAATAAGCATAAAAGAGGCTATCTCCGCAAGATTGCAGTCATTCTTATTATCGCTTCATTTATTTTGTATGGGCTAGCCGCCGTTGTCCCGTTGCTTCCGCTCACTCTTTCTCAAAAAGCTGTGGTTGTTCCAGCGTTAATTGCAACTGGCGAAATCGTTTGGTGGGTCGGTTTAGCAATCGCAGGTCGGGAAGTCGCTGCCAAGTATAAAAAATATCTTAATCCGCGCACTTGGTTTTCTTGTAAGAGAAAAACAATTTAAAAATTAGAAAAGATCCATCAGCTGGAATTCTAAACTTTATACGGGAGTGTGGAGCTTGGAATTTTTTTAGCCCAGATTGGCATATTCTATTGTTAGTTGTTGGAATAGGATTCATTTCAAAATTATTGGGTAAATATAGTCTGTATTTTTTGCTGGCTCTCACTTTTACAGTTTTTATTTTTGCTGTTCTAAATACGAATGATTTTCGTAATCGGCCTTTCTTATATGTTGTTTTATGTCTAGCTTCAATGATAAAATTGATGATCCAAACGTATAAGTTAAAATAAAATGTTATTCTGAGATTTATCAGGTAGGCGGCAGCTTATAAATAGCATAAAAGGACATTTTGAAATTCTTTTAAATGAGAAAACGTCCTCAACATCTAGCTTGCTTTCATCTGAATTTTGATTGGTTATTAGGCAGGCGGCAGCATGAATTATTTAAATAAGGAAAGAAAAGACTACGTTTTGATAAAGCGAAATCCCTTTAAATTCGAACAGTCATACAATGCCCTAAAGGGGCTGTCTTAGAAAGTCAAATCGTCATTGAAAACAAAAAATCATAAGCACCGATATATCAACGTTTCTAAAACATTAATGGGGGCGTCCAATAAGCCGTAAAAACACTTATTAGCACCCCCATTTTTTGTGATTGCATTTTAATTCATTCGGGTTTAAGCTTCTTTTTCATGAATTCATTTATCATGGCAGGTATTAATAAATATAATGCGTAGGCAAAAGACATCCATGCTGCAAAAGCGATAACCTGCGGCTCATCAAGCTTAGGAAAAATCAGTTGGTGGATGGATAAAGAAAAAGTATCTAAAATTAAACCAACGATCGTGCCGATGAATCCAAATTTCAGTGGTGCATTTTCGGCTTTGTCAAACAATGCATATAAATACGTGGCTCCTGCCAATAACACCCCTGTTCCAGCTATTAGCAAAGAGAGACTGACAGCAAACTCCGCTGTACCCGGGCTGAAAAGAACGCTGCCTCCAAAGATAACAAAAAACATTGTGGCAAAAAACCAAACAAAAACGCTCCAGCATGCTGTGTACAAATATCCTTTCATTTGTTCTCCACCTCTTGTAAGCCGCTCAACGCTATAAATAATTTTTCAAGTTCTGCGTATGTTTTCTCTACCGGAAAATTTTTTGACAATAGAGCCTGTAAGGCGATTCCGTCTACGACAGCGTTTAAAAAGATCGCCCATGTGTCAAACGAAATTCCTTTAATTGGTGATGAAGGCCATATTTTTAATAAATTTTCCGCTAGAGCTTTATTTTCTTTTAAAATAATCCCCTCAAGCTGTTCCCTGATTTTATTATTATGAAAACCTGAAACGACGAGCGTTAAGAACAATTTATGAAAAAATGAATCGTGAGAACAGCGGCTCTTCGCTGACTCAATCGCTTGTTTAATGATATTGCCGTCACTTTTCGATAATTCGTTCCAAGAACTGTCGCAAATATCTTTGACAATATCCAATAATAATTGTTCTTTTGTTCGAAAATGATAATAAACAGTCCCCTGTGTAACCCCTGCCGTTTCGGCGACTGCCCTCAATGTGAACTTTTCAATTCCGTTTTTGACTAAACACTTCTTCGCGGATTTAATGAGATCATTTTTACTAATCACATTCGGCTTTGCCATGTTTTCACTCCTTATTAGTTATTCAGATAACTAACTTAACTAAGAAAAATTTTACCATTCATTTTTTGAGTAATCAACCAAATTTTATTTTAGTATGTGCCAAGTTTTCAGTCTTCTTCACTGCTGCATTTAACAGTCTAACTTGTCCTTTTTTATGGGTACAATAATTGGATGTGTTTTTCCAACTTAATCAGATTTTATATGCGTTCTTTATTTGTCCATATATTTTTGATATAATTCTCCCCAATAAGAAGGCCTCATCTAAATGTACTTCCCTGCAATGCGTACATTTATGATAGAGCGCCTTCTATTTTTTTGTCAAAAATTCATATCGCATCTACTCAGTGGATTATTCTCGCACAAGACATTGGGACATTGAATGAAACTTTTCAATCTTTGGTAGGTTGGGCAAAAAGCTATTTGAAAGTACATCTGATGGGTCGGGTCGCTTGATTTTTGCTGCACCCGGTCATGATTAAATGAATCATGAGTATATTGTTAAATTGCGAGGTGGTGATATTATACGAGTCATTTTCATGTAAAGATGATAATTTTCAGCGAAAAAGATGTGAAAGGGATGGCGCAGCTGATGTGAAACAGGTGATACCTCCTCGCCAAATCTCATTGGAGAAACTTTTTAGCGAACGGAGTGAAGATCTCTAAATTCAAGATCAAATTTGCTGAACAGGTGATAAAAAATGGAAGACACATTCCTTAAGTTTTTTAATTTGCGCTAAAGAAAAAGCTGCCCTTATACACATTAAAAAAATTCCGTTTAATATCATTTTTTAAAAAAACTCTAGAAAGTTCTCGTCAGATGGAGATATACCTCGATCCACAATATGAGCTCTACCAACGTTTGATTTCGATGTCTCCCGCGTGGATAGCAACATCCTCGATCCACAATATGAGCTCTACCAACAGCGCTGGGATGGCTGGAACAGTTGTATTAAAAAATGCAGGTGCCGAACAAATGGTGAAAATCACTGGTTTCGGTTCAACAACGATCAGGTATTCTTTAGAAATGCGGGTGATCCTGATATATTGCCATGCGCAACGGTTGATTGATCTATTATGTTTTTCATTACGTGAATTGCTCTTGATAAGTAAAGGCTGCTAGATGAACAAACAAGCTGCAAAAAAGTATAGAAGATCTCTATTTTCAGCCGCACTTCCTTTCATTGACCAATTCATGTTACAAGCATAAGTTTTCGAAAAAATGAAAGAAGTAGAGAGAGGGATGCTATGAAGGTTTTAAAGATAAATATCAATAAGCCTGTTCATTTTATTTCAGGTGGACTATTTATCACCGAACGGCCTTGGATACATAGCCAGCGTATTATCGACAGCTTTGAAATTATAATCGTTCTGAATAAAATACTATATATTCAAGAAGGCAGCACGAAATATGAAGTAAAACCCGGTGATGTTTTGTTATTGCTGCCAAATCGCATTCATAAGGGGTACATTGAGTGTGATGAGGATTTATCTTTCTATTGGTTTCATTTTTATTGTCAAGAGCCTCATGACATCATGGATAAGAGCACAGCGAATGAAGAACTTTTGCTAATAACAACGCATTCATTATCACAACATCCGATCGCTGATATTTATGTCCCGTTGTTTTGTACTCCAGCAAATCTAGATCGAATCAATATCTTGTCTCAGCAATTGCTTCATGTAGCAAACTCAAATTATTACATATACCATGGCGCCAACTATTTGTTAACTTCCCTGCTTATTGAGTTGTCCGAACAATATATTGTGTCTGAAATCAAGCAGAGCAGGACACAGTCAGATTTAAAATTGGAAAAGATTAAGGAATGGATTCGAATTAACATCCATAACGACATTTCGGTTGCTTCAATTGCTGAAAAGTTTAACTACAACAAAACGTATCTTTCCCGTCTATTCAAACAAAAAACAGGTATGAGTCTTCTAGAGTATTTGCACTATATGAAAATCCGAAAAGCCAAACAATTACTTGCTACTACCTCATATAGCATTAAGGAAATTTCATATAGTGTCGGCATCCAAGATGAAAAATATTTTATGAGGTTATTTAAAAAACATGAAAATATGACACCTTCCGAGTTCCGAAAAGCTTATTACCGTATTCATATGAATAACAACTAAGAAATTAATGCTCATTCTTTTCATGGATTTGACGTTTAATAAAGGTTTGCTACCTATATCCAAAAGGTTCAGAAATTAAATGCTCATCAAATGGACTTCCTATCCATCGTTTTTGCTTATCAGTTAAGGAAAAGTTCGGAAAAACATTTCTCACGTTTGTCTCCCGCTATTCCCCGATCTTCTAAGAAAAAATTTTGTTGAAAGGTTTCTTCCAGCTGCAAGGCAGTTAATTTTAGATTCAAAGTTGGGGTGAAGTCTTTATTGATCCCTTTCTGGGCTTTGAATTTATTTAATATTAAGAAATTTTAAATAGATAGTCTATTTTATCCACCTATTGTTATTTTTAGACTACCGACAAAGAAAAGGATGGATGCTATTCTTTGTTTAGGAATTGTAAACAAATATGAAAATATCGATTGGAGGTGGATGGAAGCGATATCAATTTTGTTAGCTTAAGTTCTAGTTGAATTTCTTAAAATAGCAAATTGAGGTTAAAAGCAGGGATGTGCATGGGGGGGCATTCATTGAAAAAACTCAACATAATTTTGGCGTTGTTGCTGATATTCACAGTGTTTTTGAGCGCCTGTAATGCCGGCAATCAGACAACAGGTGAAACTGATGATTCCAATATCGTGACGTTAAAATTTATGGGCTGGGAAGCAAGTCCATTGGAAACGAAAGCAGTTAAAGTAGGACTGGAAAAATTTATGAAAGAGAATCCGGATATAAAGGTTGAATATACTCCAGTTCCTCAAACACAATACAGTTCCAAGCTGTTGACGATGTTAGCAGGTGATGCTGCTCCCGATGTATTTTTTCTTGGAGCTGAGGATTATCGAACGTTTCAAAAAAAGAACGTGCTGCTTGATCTGACTGCTTACTTTGAAAATGAATATTCCATTGATGACTTTATCCCTTCCTCTGCAAATATCATGCAAATTGACGGAAAAATCTTCGGTGTAAGCAGTTGTACTGTATCTCCCGTTCTTTTTTATAACAAAGATCTGTTTGATAAAGCAGGGGTTCCGTATCCGCCTAGTAATCCAGAAAAGGCGTGGACATGGGAACAATTTGTAGAGGCTGCCAAACAGCTCACTAAAAAAGATGGGGACAAAGTAACTCAGTATGGCGTGTTTGGCCTTGAAAACAATTATATGACAACAGCCGAATATTTTTCAAATGGAGGAAGTCCATATAATAATGATTTTACAAAATCAACTTTTAATACTCCTGAGGTGAAAGAGGTTTTACAGGCTGTTTTAGATTTACGTGTGAAAGAAGGTGTAGCTCCAGAGGCCAGTGTTCTTGAAAAAATCGGTATGAGGCCTACGCAAATGCTGCAAACCGGAAAGGTAGCAATGCTTGTGGATGGATCGTGGGCGCTGCAGGAATTAGCTTCCATGAACTTCCCTGTTGGAGCAGCCCCTTTGCCAAAATTTAAAGAATCAGTTACACACGGCCAAGCACACGTGCATGCTGCCTCGGCGAAAACGAAACACCCTGAAGAGGCCTGGAAATTAATCAGTTTCCTTTCTTCTGAGGAATATCAAACTCAATTAGTTAAGGAAGGTTTATGGATGCCAAACCGTCAATCTTTATATACCGATGAAGGCATCAAAAAATGGTATAACGAGGATGTGCATCCGGAAGGATTTAAAGAAATGGCGACTTTTTTCAGAGATGCCAAACCTAATCCTAATGCCTTTCTTTCTAATAATAAAGTAAGCTCTATCATTACTGAGGAATTAGATAAATTCTATTACGATGGTGTGTCAATAGATAGAGTAGCAGAGCGGATTGACAAACGTTCAAATGTTGAACTGCAAAATCAAAGGGATTAAAAAATTTGAAATCGCCCTAGGGCCATTTCCTAGGGCGTTTCAAATAAGGGGTGGTGAAATGAAATCGCAGAAACTATTAAGTGAAGCTGCACCGTTGGTTAAAAAATCAGAACCGGAGACAAGGAAAAAGTTTTTAAAAAACTTATTTTATAAAGAATATACATGGGCAATTGTTTTATTACTGCCCAATCTTATTGGCTTTCTATTATTTACATTATGGCCTGTTTTGGCTTCTTTTCTGCTTAGTTTTACTGAATGGGATCTTTTGCAGCCTATGAAGTTTGTTGGCATTCAAAATTATATAAACTTATTCCAAGATGAGATTTTTATAAAAGTGTTTGGAAACACTCTTTACTTTACAATTGTATCCGTGCCAATAGGAATAGTGATTTCTCTATTATTGGCGGTAGCGCTTAACCAAGGGCTAAGAGGCATTAAGTTTTATAGGGCTGCATATTTTCTGCCAGTCATTTCATCGATGGTTGCTGTGGCTGTCATTTGGCAGTGGATTTATAATCCAGAATACGGAGTGTTGAACTACTTTTTAAGTGTTTTTGGTATTGAAGGTCCGAGCTGGTTGACAAGTACAAAGTGGGCGATGCCAGCTGTCATTGTAACAAGCATTTGGAAAAACGTAGGTTTTAATATGTTAATTTTTCTTGCAGGATTACAAGCTATTCCTGAGAGTTATTACGAAGCGGCAGATATCGATGGGGCAACATGGTTGAAAAAGTTCCGTCATATTACGATTCCTCTTCTATCTCCAACCACTTTTTTTGTATCAGTTATGTCAGTCATTGGTTCTTTTCAAGTATTTGATTCAGTCTTTCTTATGACTCAGGGAGGACCGGCAAGATCAACATCTGTTATGGTTCATTATATTTACGAAAACGCTTTCCAATTTTTTAAGATGGGATATGCAAGTGCGATGTCTTATGTTCTGTTCTTTATCATTGCTATTATCACTCTCATACAGTTTTGGCGTCAGAAAAAATCGCAAATCTATTAAAAAAGGCGGTGTCAAAAGTTCAACGGAGACTAAAGATTTTTTAGATTTTTAAAGCGTGGAAGATTGCACGACTGATCTCGGCAAACAAATCGAAAAAATAGGGGAGGAGTTTATGAAAAAAAGTTTAGCCAAAAGAGCTATTTCTCACATAATTCTCAGCTTAGGGGCAGCGGTCATGATCTTTCCTTTTTTATGGATGATTAGTACTTCGCTTAAAAGTATGGGAGAAGTATTTATATTTCCGCCGAAAATGTTTGGTGAAAACATTCACTGGGAGAATTATTTTCGAGTTTCTGATCGGTTTCCCTTTGGGCTGTTCTTTTGGAATAGCATGAAAATAACAGTGATTGTAGTCATTGGACAATTAATTACAAGTTCCATGGCAGGATATGTATTTGCACGTCTTAAGTTCCGTTACCGCGATCTTTTATTTGGCTTATATCTGGCAACTATGATGGTTCCCGGGCAAGTTACGATGATTCCAAATTTTATTTTGATGCGCCATTATGGATTCGTTGATACGCATGCTGCACTCATTTTGCCCGGACTCGTTTCCGCTTTCGGCACGTTTCTAATGCGCCAGTTTTTCCTTACCATTCCGACTGCGCTCGAAGATGCAGCAAAGATCGATGGCTGCACACCTTTTGGCATTTATTGGAGAATTTTTATCCCGTTATCCAAACCTGCTCTTGCCACTTTAGGAGTGTTTATCTTTATGGGAACATGGAATGATTTTCTTGGTCCGCTTGTTTTTATTAATTCTTTGGAAAAGATGACTTTGCCTTTAGGTTTAGCATCGATGCAGGGAATGTATTCTACTGATTGGCCTGTATTAATGGCAGGAACTGTTCTTAGTCTTTTGCCGGTTATCATCATTTTCTTATTGGCTCAGGACTTCTTTATTCGTGGTGTGACGTTATCAGGTTTAAAAGATTCATAATCTTTTAGGGAAGGAAAATTTTTTAAAGTATATGATAAGGGAGTGTTTTGAAATGAAATCGACAATTATCAAAAATGTGAAAGTGGATGATAAATTTTGGAAAAAATTTATGAATGTTGTGAGGGATGAAGTGATTCCTTTCCAATGGGAGGCTTTAAATGACCGAATTTCCGATGCAGAACAGAGCCATGCAATTGAAAATTTAAGAATTGCTGCTGGCGAATCAGAAGGTGAATTTTACGGGATGGTATTTCAAGATAGCGATGTTGCAAAGTGGCTGGAAGCGGTGGCTTATTGTCTGGAAAGCGAACCTAATGCTGAATTGGAAAAAATGGCGGATGAGGTCATTGAACTGTTGGAAAAAGCGCAACAGCCGGATGGTTATCTAAACACGTTTTATACCGTAAAGGAGCCTGGTAAACGCTGGACAAATCTTAGAGATAATCATGAACTGTATTGTGCAGGACATCTTATTGAGGCAGCTGTCGCTTATTACAAAGCGACCGGGAAAAAGCGATTTTTAAACATTGTATGCAAATACGCCGATTATATTGCCGCTGTTTTTGGCAAAGGCGATAACCAGATTCCCGGATACCCGGGACATCAAGAAATTGAACTGGCTCTTTTAAAACTTTATGATGTCACAGGGAACGAAAGGTATTTGAATTTAAGTAAATATTTTATTAATGAGCGCGGACAGCAGCCCCATTATTTTGATATAGAGAAAAAAGAAAGAGGGGAAACCAAACCTTTTTGGTTTCATGATGGCTATATCTATCACCAAGCCCATATTCCTGTCAGGGAACAAACAAAGGCTGTCGGACACGCAGTTAGAGCACTGTATATGTATACAGCCATGGCAGATCTTGCCTCAAAAACCAAGGATGAATCTTTAAAGGAAACTTGCAAAACACTATGGGAAAATGTAACGAAACGAAAAATGTATATAACTGGAGGAGTTGGCTCAAGTGCGTTCGGGGAATCTTTTACGTTTGACTTTGACTTGCCGAACGATACAGCATATGCGGAAACATGCGCATCAATTGCATTAGTGTTTTGGGCGAATCGCATGCTGAATCTTGAGATGAATGGAAAATATGCAGACGTAATGGAGCGTGCTTTATATAACAGTACAATCAGCGGAATGAACTTAGACGGAAAAAAATTCTTTTATGTCAATCCTCTTGAAGTTTGGCCAGAGGCATGTACTCGCCATGATAAACGGCATGTAAAACCAGTCAGGCAAAAATGGTTCAGTTGTGCTTGTTGCCCGCCTAACTTAGCAAGGTTAATTGCTTCTATTGGTCATTATATCTATTCGCTTAAACAAAATGAACTGTTTGTACATCTATATGTTGGCAGTGAAATATATGCGAATGTAAACGGCCAAATTGTGGGGGTATCCCAAAAAACTGACTATCCTTGGGATGGCACCGTAACCATTACCGTTTCACCACAATCAGATTGTGAATTTACACTTGGACTGCGCATTCCTGGATGGTGCAGAGGTGCTCAACTAAAAATAAACGGTGAGGCGGTCGATATAACTCCATTCCTAAAAAATGGATATGCGTATTTAAAACGTACATGGCAAAATGATGATCAGATTGAATTATTCCTTCCGATGCCGATTGAACGTATAAAGGCAAATCCAAATGTGCGGGCAAATGCCGGCAAAGTTGCATTACAGCGAGGTCCAATTGTGTACTGCTTGGAAGAAGTGGATAATGGCTCAAATTTGCCAAATATCTACCTCAGTCGTGATGCAAAACTGTTTGCCAGCTTTGAACCCGATCTACTCGGTGGTGTTACGGTTATTACTGGTGAAGCAGAGCGAATTGATGGGGCGGTATGGGATGATGAATTGTACAAACCAGTGAATGTGCAAACAAGAACAGCAAAATTGAAAGCAGTTCCTTATTATGCTTGGTGCAACCGGGAAAGCGGAGAAATGTTAGTCTGGATTCATGAAAAATAAGATCAATTGAAGTGGGAAGAAAGTACAGACATTTTCTGATTTCCAAGTTTTAAAGAATATGCCTTGCTTCCTGAAATTCAAAAACAGCAAGAATCATATTTTTAAAATATTGGAATCTAACATAAGGTAAAAGTGAAGGCTCTTTTTGATGGCGGATGCAATGAAACGAAATCTTTTTAATGGGAACAGACAGATAGCGGTTGAAACATCCACCTTGCTTTTGGCTTTAAAGGGTGGATGATTTTTTTATTGCGGTTGCTTTTGCAATTACATTCATATTGTTTTTGAGACGCTAGTTATTTTGCAATCATTCTCAGCAAGATAAACGGTAAAATCTTCTGCCTCTTTATTCGCCATTGTGAACTCATATCCATTCAAATCTATGAAAGTTACGAATACGGCTAAAGCTGTTCGTTAATTACCATTGTGAAAAATATACCCTGTTTGCGATGGAATGGTAATTGCAGCGCGCCTTTTCAATGACCGAGGAGAATTGTTCCACCCCAAACAAATTCGTTTTCAGTCTTTCCAACATCCATATAAATTTATTAGAAAATTTTATTCCTGCCCGATCTTAAAATAGACTGCCCTTGTCAAGTAGACAGTTGCCAATAGAGTTTATCCTTTACTCTGGATTTGGGCAGGAACGACCTGTCCAACCATTGTAAAGGATTTGTCGAATTTTAAACTAACTGTTTTACTGTGTAGCGGGATAAAAATTATTTTGGAACGGAATTTTCAGCATTTAAATGGCCTGCGCCATAGGTATTGGGATCTACGTTTCTCCATAAATCAGCCCCGTTTTTTAAAAGCTTCTTAACTTCATCAGGATTAATATTTGGATTTCTTTGGAGAATTAAAGCGCAGACACCGGCGCAAATCGGTGTGGCCATCGATGTTCCGGAGAGCATGAAATAATCAGTCCCCACACGGCTTGATTTTTGGGTTCTGTCCAAATATGATTTTGGGGCGCGCAATGAAATAATATTTACACCCGGAGCCAACAAATCCGGTTTTGTGACGCCATAAATGGTTGCCCCTCTGCTTGAGAAGTTTGCAACATTATCATCTTTTCTATCAATCGTATTATGATCGTCAGATGCACCGACTGTTATAATTCTATCGCTGATACCGGGGCTGGAAATCGTTCTTGGGGCAGATCCTTCATTTCCGGCAGCTGCACAAACGACAATCCCGCTTTTCCAAGCCCTTTCCACGATTCGAACCATTGGATCATCATTTTCCTTAGGAAATGGTTCAGGCGTACTTCCAAGGGACAAGTTAATAATACGGATTTTATTCGACTGGTTTGTTTCATTATAACGGATGCACCATTCGACCCCCTGCATAACGGTTTCCATCAAGCCGCTACCCCTTTTATCTAACACTTTCACACCAATGAGATTTGCTTCTGGTGCAGGACCTCTGTATTTTCCCGAGGAAGATGAGCCGTTTGCCGCAATGTCTCCAGCACAATGGGTTCCATGTCCATTATCATCGTATGGAACAGTCCGCTGATTAATAAAATCAACAAAATCTATGATTCTTCCGGATAGGTCTTTATGTGGATAAATCCCCGTGTCGAGAACAGCAACCGTTACACCTTTACCCGTTAATTTTTTCCCATTTCGGACAATATTTTGTGCATTGGCACTTGGCACCGCAACATTTAATAAAGCTTTTACTTCCCTATTTAAATAAACCTTTTTCACATGTTGGCAATTGGACATGATTTTTTCTAATGAAGTGGGAGTGACATCAAGACTGCAGCAGCATGCAATCGAAAAATTTTTTCGCACTTTGCATCTTTTATGTTGTTCTACAATATGATTGATTTCTTGAAGGCCTTCCTGAAAACTGTTTTCTTGAAATTCAACAATAACGGAAATTTTTTTGCTCCTTTTTATCAATTGTTCCATCCATTTATGGAAAAAACACGGAACCCATTTAAAAGGTTTGTACATTTCCAAAATTTTAGTACGCAATGGCTGATCCAGTTTGTGGGCGTTTTCCCGAACCATTTTCACCATTGAGTATCCGAACATCGACCTCACCCCTATCTAAAATTTTGCTGTTAATTTATGTGATGAATCGGATACCCGTAACGTTGTATACCCAATAGGGGAGGAATTTGGGTGATTTGCTTGGCAGGTCGTTATAAAAAAATAGAAAAGAAGGATTTTTTTATCAGTAAACTCCATGAAAGAAAAAAGATAGGAAAAATAAATATGCTGTATTTAATACCGATTAATTTAGTTATAAGCGCGAATATGGTAAAAGGGAATCTAATTGGATAACAGTATTTGCGATCATTTGGATATTTCATTTTTTATTTAGTCCGTAAAGAAACTATGATTTTACTTTCAAGAAAAAGTTTGGGAGAAAAGAGTAAAAACTTCCCTCAGATATTTTCCCTCTTTAAAGTTCCTTCAAAAGAAATGCATATTTTTGTATCAATAAAAAATTTTATTCCCAATTAAAGGTATTTAAGCAGATTCCGTTTTTGTAATGTAAAATATATGTGAAAAAATGTAATATATATATTGAAAAACGGAAAATATATATTACAATATAGTTATGAAGAGGTGATTTATAAATGGATAACAACGTAAAAGTCGCACGGATTCAAGCAAACTTAACTCAGCAGCAATTAGCTGAAAAAACGGGAGTTACAAGGCAAACAATCAGCTTGATTGAAAAAGGTAAGTATAACCCAACATTAAAATTGTGTTTAGAAATTTGCTATGCCGTAAATAAAACATTAGATGAATTATTTTGGGTAGAAAGGGAGAGTGAAAATGATGAAAAAAATTACTGATGAACGCTTAGTATTAAAAAATTTAAAAAACATACGGCTAGCGTTTGTTGTCCAGTCGGTGGGGATTATAGGGATTTTGCTCCATGATGCCTTGGCTAACGGTATTGCCAGCATGACACATCAACCTTTATGGCTTGTATTTATGATCACGGCCATTGTATTGGGATATTCACAAATGAGTATTTCTATTGATCACGAAAATCCAAGTAAACAAATAAAACCTAGTTCTTTCTACAAAGGTTTGTCTGTCATTTTAGGTATTAATTTCGTGATCGGTCTGCTCGTTTATTTAAGTCCTGAAAGCAGCCTGAAAGATTCAATAGCAATTGGTATCGCCCTCTTCTTATGCATGCTCGCACCTTATTCATACATCCATTATTTAAGAAAAAAGAAACTTGAAGACGAAGAAGATGAATAAAAATTCTGCCTAGTTTTTGAAGCAGCGACATGCTCCTCTAAATCTCGGGGCGATTGGAAGTAAAAAAACGCTTCCCGCCTTAAAAATGGGTCAATGCCTATATCGTTTTTGCAGATAGACACATACACTATTTTGAAAAAATGAGGAGGAGAGGAAATGGAAAGACAATACGTTGGAAGTTATGATGGTTATTCTGGTTACGGCTATCACCATGGCCACGGCGGGTACTATCCAGGCTATGGCTATCATCACGGCTATGGCGGGTATTATCCAGGCTACGGCTATCATCACGGCTACGGCGGATACTATCCAGGCTACGGCTATCACCATGGCCACGGCTACCACCACGGTTACGGCGGATATTATCCGGGCTATGGCTATGGCGGGTATTAACCCGAATGATGGCTATTTATCATGTTTTGGCAGTAAGGCAAATCCATTACTGAAGTGCATTCGTTCTTTGCCCACATTTTTCATGTTGAATTCTTGGAAGGCTTTCCGTCCAATAAGCAAAGGATGGAAAGCCTTTGCACACGCAGCGGGGAAAACGAAATGGTCTTTTCCTGGACTTGCGGTAAGAGAAGAAATATCGCATTTTTCATTAAGGCCATGAAAACTGGATATAGCCGAAATGTTAAAATATTTAGCTAGAATGTAAAAGAAGGAATTTACTAATGGGAATCCGAAATATTAATAAGGGTTTTTTTAAATGGTGTGGCCGTCATTTCCACTTTTCGAGGATGAAGTTTTTAGAATAAGACAGTACGGGGTACGGACAAAGAAAGGTGTTTTAAATGCTTGAAATTGAAAAATTAAAAAAAGCTCTCAGCGCATTGCCGGAAAAAGAAGTGAAGCCCTTGCTGTTTCACATCTTCCTTAAAGCGGATTTAGTTAAAAAAACAGGATATACAGAGGCAAATTTTATTCAAGATGTTCTAGAAATCAAGAAAAAGATTGTGGATAGGCTGGAACGGCCGGAAATGGACGAAAAAAGGAACGTTCAGATGGTGCATATTGTGTTTGGACCCTCCGCTGAGGGCAGTTTAAGAATAAGTTTGAAAAATTTAGGGCTGGATGAAAATGAACGGATTATTTCATTTTGGGAATTATTCTCTGTAGGCCCGGTCTTTCATCTTGAAGAAGAGAACGGTGTCAAAGCGAGATTTGATTGGCTGAAGCAAAACATGAACGAGGAAGATGATCATCTCCAATATCAACAAAAATTTCAACAAACGATTCGGCAAATCGTATCGATACCGGCTGGTACGCCGATTACAATATGGACTGGAGAAAACGCCCACGAACAGACAGGAATGCGGTTTGTTCTTTATTTATTAAGGGACAGGCTTCATCAAATCATGATGATCAACACAACAAAAGCGTATCACGATCATTTTCATGCCCCTCATATACAGTTCGTTCCGCTTCACTCCGGTGAAATTGCGACTGAAAAAATTCAAATACTTTGCGGGCAAAAAAAGCAGCCTTTATCACAGTTGGAACGAGAGCAACTGGAACAAGAATGGCTGGAACTGTCAAACGATCGCGGAAAATTGAGAATATGGCGAAATGGAAAGATACATAGCGTCCCGGAGGATCATTTTGATTCATTCATCATCTATAAGGCGAAAAAACTGCATAGTCAACAGGAAAAGAAAGATTATTTGAAAGCCGCCAGACTGATCGGCGAAGTTATCGGTCATTTAGAACAGTATGTCAGTTTATCGAATACCGGGTAAGAAAGCTCATTGAAAAAGGAATTTTTGAAATGGAAGGCAGTTTGAAAGCAATGCGCTACTATCAAGTAAAAATCATCCACTGAATGGAGTGAAGGGGGAAAAGAATGATCAAGGAACTCGATATAACGGATGCAAACATTGCAGAACAAGTATTAAAACTGCAAATTCCGTCATATCAATCAGAAGCAGAACTGATCCATTTTTTTGAACTCCCGCCACTGAAAGACACCGTTGAATCACTTCAGCATTGCAAGGAAACATTTTACGGTTGTTTTATAAAGCGGGAATTAGCCGGCGTCATTTCTTTTAAAAAAACGAAAAACGTTTTGGATATTCATCGCTTGTTTGTTTCACCAGCTCATTTTCGGAAAGGAATAGCCAGTTCCCTAATCCGTTTCGTCGAAACGTTCGATCGGAATATTTATGAAATCCTCGTGGCAACTGCTGCAAATAACACGCCGGCCGTGAAGTTTTATTTGAAAAATGGGTATGTCGAGACAGGAAAGTGCCATATTTCAGGTCAATTGTCATTGAGTGTATTTAAAAAAATCATCCGCTAAGCGGCTGTTGATCAAAGAAAAGGTTAACATAAGCAGGAAGTTTCATTAAAGGAAAAATCGATCCGCTTTAGGTTGTATAACCGACAATGAATCGGATCCATCATATGTCAATGTTTTTGAGTGCACTCTTTATATCATACGGAAAGCGGTAAACATGTTAGGGCAGCTTAGAATAAATCTACTTCTTAGGGTTGTCCGTATTTACCAATTCAACTGGACGGGAAATTTGCCAGAACCATTGACAAAACAACAACCTATTGAGTTATGAAACTTTAGGGGAATCCACAAAATTCTATAGGCTAGCAGGAGAATAGTTGAGGGAAAAACAGTTTACATAAACCATATTTTTTGCAAAATCCGTTTATTCACTTTAGGATGAAAGTGATACAAATGGATGACGGAGGGTTATGAATGAGCAGAGCAAATCAATTTGTTCAATATTTTTTATCACATCGCAATGTTGCAATAGAGTTGATTCGCAAAATCGATCAAAATCATTATGATTTCAAACCAACGCCAACCTCGATGTCGGCAAAACAATTGGCGTCTCATATTTTGCAATCTTTCTATCAGTTTGCCAACACAGCAAAAAGCGGAGACCCCGCTGCTTTTTCCAGAAAACTCGATGTGGAAACGGCCGATCTTAATGAACTTGCAGAAGTGTATACGAAAGAAACGGTAACATTGCTTGAGTCTTTAACAGATGATGAGTTTGAGCGCATAATCGATCTAACGAAAATCTTTGATGCGAAAATGTCAGGAGCACAGCTTTTGCAAACAGCCATGGATCATGAAATTCATCATAAAGGGCAGCTGTTTGTGTACGTGCGTGAAATGGGGCATACAGATCTTCCATTATTTGTTAAACGTGGTTAAATAAAAAACGGGATGATGATCCATTGGGAACGTTGTCTCGTTTTTTTTAGTGATTCGATGGGACAAGCATTAAAATAGGATGAGGTTTCCTTCCCAGGCCAAGTCCTAATTATTGTGTAAAATCATACTACCAGGCCAGTAAACCTAAATTCTCGGCCAATCCAACCGCTTCCTTTTTACACAAAATTCAGGACTTAATCTCCTTCCCACCCCATTTGCATTAAATGCAGCATGCTTCGTCTCGCCAAACTCATCGTGGCGAGCGGCACTTCATATGTGAACCTGCTTAATTCGGGCAGTTCAACTTTATCGGCTTCAGGCTGGTTCACGTCCCAAGTGACTAGGAAACTTCCTTTTAAATCGTCGCCTTCGACGATGATTCGGTAAATTCTGCTTTCTTTTGCTTCAATTTGATAGGTCTGTTCATTGACAGTTTTCATCCCAATAAAGTCGTTTTCGCCATTCAAGACATGGAAACCATAACCACCTTTTTGAAGATTGGTAAATTTTACAGAAAACGTAATCGTTTCTCCTTTCTTTGCAGCAATCGGAACCGCATGCGCACCGTTGAAATAGTCAAAACGGGCTGTGAAGCTGGGCTTTTTTACTTCACACCAATTTTCTTTCACAGTAAAATCTATGGTTCCAATCATAAGTAAAACGAGCGGAGCACAAAAGGAAAAGCAACAGGTAAAAAACGTATTTTTCCACAATTAGTGCGTCCTATAATAAAAGATGAGCGAACAAATCTCTCCGACCGCATCTCCATCCATCCCATCGGAAGAAAAATAATCGATCCTGCAAGAATATAAAGAATGAATTTCATCGTTTTTTTGAGAACGGGCGTTTTCTTGGAATGCCAGTCAATGAACATGGAGCAAATCATGCCGTATCCGTAGAACGGAGCATCTATCATTTTAGAAAATTCATACAAATCAAAATCAGTAATAAATAATAAAGCCGTGAAGAACAAAAAAAATGAAAGCCCCGCGCCAGTTAACTTCGCCGTTACGTAAGGCATGCTTTTGCGGAGAGTGCTTGATAAAAATGCCAATTTGCTCACAACCTCGCCATTTTTTTATTATACCATTGTATTGTTGTCATTTTCTCTTTACATTGACGCTGCGTAAAGGATTATGATGATTTTGTCAGGAGGTGAAACAATGGAGTATACAGTCCATCAACTCGCAAAATTGGCTGGAGTAACAGGAAGAACATTGCGATATTACGATGAAATAGGCATTCTGAAGCCGGCGAGAATCAATTCGTCCGGATATCGCATCTATGGACAAAAAGAAGTTGATAAGCTGCAGCAAATTCTCTTTTACAGGGAACTTGATATTGATTTGGAGACGATTAAAAAAATTGTCAACTCTCGATCTTTTGACGGCATCAAGGCTTTAAAAGAACATCGCGAAAAACTTCTGGCAAAACGCGAGCAATTAAATTTATTAATAGCAAATGTTGAGAAAACATTGGCAGCTCAAGAAGGGAGGATCACGATGAGCGACAACGAAAAATTTGAGGCTTTTAAGCAGAAACTGATTGATGAAAATGAAAAGAAATACGGGGAAGAGATAAGAGCCAAATATGGAGAAGAGATCGTCAATCAATCCAATCAAAAATTGAGGGAAATAACAGAGGAGCAGTATGCTGAGGCGAACAAGCTGGGAGAGGAGGTTTTGAAGGTACTGAATAAGGCGTTTTTAACCGGAGATCCAGCAGGCGAATTAGCACAAAAAGCCGCCGACCTTCATCGCCAATGGTTAAGCTTTTTTTGGTCCCGATATACGAAGGAAGCGCATAGAGGCGTAACGCAAATGTATGTAGAGGATGAAAGGTTTAGAGCTTATTATGACAAACAACATCCGGGAGCCACTGAATTTTTAAGAGACGCTGTCTTTGTTTATACGGGAATGAAAATTAGAAATTTTTCTGAAAAATAGAAAGAAAAAGCTTCGGCAGCCCGCTTGTGGGAGATCGTTGGAAAAAGGGGATTTGCTGTTTAAAGAGTTTTTCCTAATAAAAAAGCAGCAAGGGGCTGTCCGAAAAGGGGAATTTCATTAAATTTAAAAAACTGAAACATTGATCCATCAACGTTACTACATGAAAAAGGGGTCTCTCTAAGTCGGAAAATCGACTTTAAAACGTATGAGCCAGATCTTTTGCCCGGGAAATAGCTTTTTCTTTAATTTCCTCCGCTTGTTCAGGCATTGCTGCATGACCTTCAACAAATAAACCTTCAAAAGACGGAACGCCGAAGAATTGCATCATGACGCTTAAATAACGGTGCCCCATTTCCATTTGCGCTGCTGGACCTTCCGAATAAATGCCTCCGCGTGCTTGAATATGCAGGGCTTTTTTATCTGTCAATAATCCTACCGGTCCTTGCTCGGTGTATTTAAATGTTTTTCCGGCAACTGCCACTGCATCCATATAGGCTTTCATGACAGGAGGGAATGAAAAATTCCATAAAGGTGTGACAAACACATATTTATCTGCGGCAATAAATTGTTCACATAGTTCTGAAAGCCGTCCAACTTTCGCTTTTTCCTCTGAGGAAAGTTCCTCAAAGCTTTTGCCGGATTTCAGTTTTCCCCAGCCGTTAAATACATCAACATCAATTTGGGGAATATATTCTTTATATAGATCAAGGTGAACCACCTCATGATCAGGATGCACTTTCTTATAGGTTTCGATAAAAGCTTTCCCTACAGCCATACTGTAGGATTGAGTGTCATCGTGTGGATGTGCTGTGATGTACAATACTTTTGCCAATGATACCATTCCTCTCTAACTTTTTGCATTTTAATTTTGTAAAAAATTAAAATTTATAAATTTTAATTTTAAAAATCTCTATTTCGAGACAATCTTAGCGGAATTTATTTTCGATTTCAACTGATTTGCTTACGAAAAACATTTTCAGCTACTCCATTATAAACGGATTTCCGCTAATATTTTTTCTCATCTCATCTGTCAATACAAAAGGTTCATTGGCTAATGGTTCATAATCGGAAAATTCATAATTTTGAATGCTTCCGTCGTAGTAAACCGATTTTTCATCCATCGGTCTGCTGCCCCCTATAAATGGTTTGATATTAGCTTTTACCAATGAACATTTTACTATTCTGTTATCGTTGAAAAAAAGAAATATTTGGAAAAATACATGTTGATGTGAAGCTCGTTTGATAAACGAAATGGAAATTGATCCGTTTGAACGGCAGCAAAATTTGAAAAAAGGCAGGCAAGTGCCGTTTCTCAAATTCTTTTCCAATAATCCCATCGACCTTCCGTTATTTCTTTTTCAATTGTTTTCAAATATTCTTTTAATTCCGGCGGCAACACATCTTTTTCAAATTCCTCCATTGTAAATGTAATGATTTGCGCGCCGCTGAAATCCATGACTTGTACAACTTTTTCGCGTCCTTGATAGTATGTCAGCATAATATGATACCTGCTCACGCTTTTTCACCCTGTTTTTCGTTTTTTCATGAAACCAATGGAAAGAATGTTGCTGCGTTTAAATGTGCGATATTTTTTCCGAAAATGGCAGTAAGCTTGAATGTAGTTTTCATTAAAATCTTTTACGGTAATTAACCGTTCGGTTATATCGCCCTGATTGCTCATATAGAACATTTTTAAAACGGTTCCGTTCGTTTTGGCTTTTTGCAGCAAACTGTTCATGAAAACCACCCCGGTAAAGAACATTTGTTCTATTTTTATTATATACGAATATATGTTCTAATATGAAGCTGAAAATTTTGGAATGTCCTATTCTAGTTTTCAACATTTGGATAATGTTTGAAGCTCTGCTTTTGAACAGCTTTCAGTGCTTTGCCAGCATCTTCACCGCTTGCAGCCTGATGTTCTCAACTTTAGCGCTTGCGTTGGGATATGTTTTGCTGTTCTTTCAAAATAGGTGGCTGCTCCAGCATTCATATCTGTTTTCCAAAAGCAACAGAATTGAGGCTGTTAGGAAATATTTAAGAAAATGGTGAAATTTCACAATAAATTCTTTATAATATTGTTTAATTATTATACAAACATTGCATCTTATTTATGAAAACGATTACTTTCTGGGAAGGGGGAATAAACAATAGATCGGAGAATTTTTTATGTGGGGGCGTTTTTGCTTTTCTTTCACTCTGCCGTTACGATTATGAACAGTTTTCTTCCGATTTATTTTCAGCACCGGGGATTAACACCAATGGAAATTGGCTGGCTGCTTGCTGTCGGTCCTTTTGCCGCTTTATTCTCACAGCCTTTTTGGGGGTATATGAGCGACAAATATAAAACCGTCAAAAATATTTTGCTGATCTGTCTTTCGTGTGTCATTGTTGTCAGCATCATTTTGTTTCAAATGGAATCATTTTGGTCGATTTTGTTACTATGCGGAATTTTTTTTACGTTTATGGCTCCGACTGGTGCGCTTGGAGACAGCTTGACCCAAAGAGTTACAGCCAGTGCGGGAATCTCCTTTGGCAAAGTCAGAATGTGGGGGTCGATCGGTTTTGCGATCACTTCCTTAGTGGCGGGGCAGGTTTTTTCTGTCATCGGGATTGAAAATATTTTATATTTGTTTTTGTTTTATGCCGTCATTGCTTTCTGCATCGTTTGGAAGGTTACGGATGTAGAGAATAAACAAAAGCCGGTATCCCTTCGAGGTGCTTTCAAAGTAGCTGCCAATCCCCGCTTTTTTTTGTTTTTGTTTATGATTGTGTTTATTACAGTGCCTCATCGTACCAATGACAGCTTCATTGGCATTTACATAAAATCACTTGGCGGAAGTGAAACACTCATTGGCTGGGCCTGGTTTATTGCCGTGGTGGCGGAAGCGGTTGTTTTTTTATTCAGCTCATATTGGATGGCTCGATCGAACGAAATTATGTTTTTAATCATTGCTGCTTTCATATACTGCATTCGCTGGTTTTTATTCTCTGTGATCGAATCGCCGTATCAATTGATTTTTTTGCAGGTGCTTCATGGTCTGTCATACGGGGTTTTTTACCTCTGTTCTTTTCAATTCGTTACGAAGCTTGTGCCGAAAGAGTTCCAAGCGACAGGGCAGCTGTTATTTTTGTCTACATTTTTTGCTTTTTCAGGAATTATCGGTTCATTAGCAGGGGGGAAGATTTTTGACGAGTTCGGCGGCGATACGCTTTACCAAATATCGGGGTGTTTAGCGCTGCTTGGCTCTGTTGGATTGGCTGTCTACTATGCCTTCTTTATAAAAGAGAAAGGAATGCCGAAAGTAAAGAGCATGGAAAGAAATTTATAAACAACGCTGTTTGCAGGCATTTTAGCTGTGCGAAGATTGCACAGCTTTTTTTGTTTTTCTTTTGCAGTTGTTGAACTTTATGAAATCTTGTGAATTTTTAGGATAATATATTAATTTTTTGTCATTACCAAAACAATTTATTATTTTTACAATAATAAATGTAAGCGCTTAAAAAAACGAAGGGGGTTTGAACATGAAAAAATTCAAGTTTTTATATTATTTGCCTGTTGTGCTGTTGTTATTGCTGACGGCATGTTCAGGAGGCGGCAATAAAGGAGCCTCCGGCGGATCCTCTGGTGGCAGCGGAGAAAAAATTGAATTAACTTTCTGGAATATCTGGACGGACCCTTCGCCGCAAAATGAGGCTAGTTTGAAACAAGTGGAAAAATTTATGAAAGAACATCCGAACATTGTGATCAAACAACAGAACATTCCGCATGACCAATACAAAGTGAAACTGAAGACACAAGCAGCTGGAAAGCAGCTCCCTGATTTAATTCAAGTATGGCCGGGAGCAGAATTAAAACCGCTAGTGGATGGCGGCTTGGTCCAGCCAATTGACGATATAGTCAGCAACTGGGACGGACTTATCAACAAGGAATATTTAAAAGATTACAATATTGACGGTAAACAATATGCGATACCGGCAAACGTCGTACCCACGAGCTTGGTTTACTATGACAAAGATCAATTGGCTGAAGCGGGATATAAGGAATTTCCCAAAACATACGAAGATTTTAAAACACTTGTGAAAAAGCTGAAGGATAAAGGACTCATCCCGATTGCTTTAGGAAATAAGGCGCAGTGGGTGCTTCAATCCTCATATATTAGTACAATCGGCGATCGCTTGACTGGAAGCGACTTTTTGCCGGCTGTTTTGGAAACGGGCAAAAAAAAATTTACGGATGAAAAATTCATCCAAGCGGTCGGAATTATTAAGGAACTTTCCGAAATGGGTGCATTTAACGAAGACTTTAATTCCATTGACAATATTCAACATCGGGATTTATTTACATTGGGAGATGCAGCAATGATGATCGATGGTGCCTGGTCTTTAGGTCCCGTTTTGGAAGCGGCTCCTGACAAAAATATTGGTATTGCCCTCTTCCCGAAAGTAGAAGGCGGTCTTGGGGATCCGTCGGCCGTTTCTGCCGTAACAGGTACTGGAATTGCAATAAATAGCGAATTGAAAGGGGAAAAATTGAAAGCAGCTAAACAATTTTTGAAAGGGTTCTATACTGAAGGTTATTTTAAGGAATTAATGAAGGCAGAAATTTTAGTTCCAGCTGATATTGAAGCGCCTTCTGATGTTAGTCCATTATTAAAAGAAGTGGCTGAAATCACAAGCAAAAAAATTGCACCTGTTTATGATGCAACTCTTCCTACGGAAATCACAGATATTATTAATGCAGGCCTCCAGGAGGTAAGTCTAGGCACCATGACCCCTGAACAATTAGCGCAAAAACTTCAGGGAGCAGTTGATAAGCAAAAGTAAAACGGGATTGGAAATCAAGGCAGTTTGCTCTTGATTTCCTTCTGTATAGAAGGAGGAGAGATGATGCATCTTTTCATTCAAAAAAAATGGCCTATTTTGATTGGTTTGGCGCCTGCACTCATCGTCTACATTCTATTTGCTATCGTTCCGATTGTCATTTCTTTTTACTATTCCTCAATGGAATGGGATGGGTTTACGGAGATGAAATTTATTGGTATAGGCAATTTTTTGGAAATTTTTTCAGACAAAATTTTTTGGCAATCATTGAAAAACAATCTTTATGTTGTGGCTGCTTCGATCTTTGGCCAAGTTCCTATTGCTTTGTTTTTTGCGTTGCTGCTTTATAGAAAATTAAGAGGCGGAAAATTTTTTAGAACTGTAGGCTTTATGCCGGTAGTTATTTCAACTGTTATCATTTCATTGATATGGGGAATGATGTACAACTCAAGACGAGGGTTATTTAATCAACTATTGACGGCAACCGGACTTGACGAATGGACGCAAAATTGGCTCGGTGATCCAAAGTGGGCGATGATTTCTGTATGTATTACAATTGTTTGGCAATTTGTAGGCCTTTATTTAATCATTTTCCTTGCCGCCCTTCAAAATATACCGAGGGAAATTTTTGATGCAGCGGAAATTGATGGTGCATCCGGCTTCAAACAAACCATTTATATTACATTGCCGATGATATGGGAAACGATCATTGTCGCAGTGATCTTATGTATTAGCGGAAGTTTGCGGACTTTTGACTTGATCTATGTTATGACTTCAGGCGGTCCTGGCCATGCGACTGAAGTAATGGCGATGTATATGTTTGACCAAACTTTTTCATCAACTAGGTATGGATATGGAAGCGCCATTTCGTTATGCATCTTTTTTTTCAGTTTGGCTTTAATTTACGTATCCAACCTCATTTTAAGAAGAAAAACAGTTTAAGAAAGGGGTGTTTGAATGCCTGAGCAAGTTTATCACAACATTTTGGTACAAAATAAAACGGCTAAGGTTAAAAAGAATGCCAAAAAAACGCTAATTTATTTATTACTTAGCATTTACGCAGTTGTTAATATTTACCCAATTATTTGGATGGTGTTAAACTCTTTCAAAAGCAATATAGATTTTGCAAAAAATCCGTTTTCTTTTCCAAAGGAATGGCTGGTTCAAAACTATCAAACGGCTTGGGAAACAGCCAGATTAGATGTTTATTTTTTAAATAGCCTTATTGTTTCGACAATTGCTGTCATTTTTACTGTCTTTTTCGGAGCGTTGGCGTCATATTTTTTGGCAAGAATCTCATTTAAGTGGGGAAAATATATTTATTCGTTTTTTATTTTTGGGATGTTGATCCCAATCCATGCAACTTTGGTGCCATTGTTTCTGCAGATGAAATATCTTGGGCTTCTCAATACGCATGTGGGTTTAGTATTGCCGTATATTGCTTTTAATCTTCCGATTACAGTGTTTATTTTGACAAGTTTTATGAAATCTTTTCCGACAGATATAGAAGAATCGGCAATCATGGACGGATGCGGGGTCTTTCGGATTTTTTGGAGCATAATATTGCCGATGACAAGGCCTGCTCTGGCTACTGTCATTATTTTGAATTTTATTAACAACTGGAATGAATTCTCTTTTGCATTAGTTCTAATCAATGAAGAATCATTGAAAACGCTTCCGCTCGGGCTGGCTAATTTTGCTGGCCAGTTTACAACTAATTATGGTGCCCAAATGGCAGGATTAACATTGGCGATCATCCCTACTATAATCATTTACATGATATTAGAAGAATATCTTGTGAAAGGAATGACAGCCGGGGCTGTAAAAGGATAGATTTTTAAGAAATCATCCAATTTAGAGGTAGAAAAATGAAGCGGTTATTGTTCTTTTCCGATTGGAAGCTCCAGTGGAAGTTTTTGTTTATCTTTTTCATTTTTATTATTCTTCCGATGTTGACTTTTAGTCTATTTATTTATTCGCAAGCCAATCAAGCTGTTCAATTGCAAGCTATCAATAATACAAAAGGGCATCTAGAAAAAATTAACCAAAATATTTCCGCTGTCTTGAAGGACATTGAGAATATATCGTCTTTTATGATTTACAGCAAAGATGTTCAGTCATATTTAAAAACGCCCAATCATTCGGAATATTGGCTAGATTTAAAGGAACTAGAAGAACAGATTAATGGGTTTGCCGTTTTTCATTTTACGTCCAAGTTTTATTTACATTCCATATCCCTAGTAAGCAGCAACAATCAAATCCATATTGGAATCAATCCAAGCGATCATGAGAATAGTGAAGCCCTTTGGAAGCAAAAAGCTTTTGAGCGAATGGGAAAAGTTTTTTGGACGGATGTTTATACCATTAAAGACTCCTGGAATAGGGAAGCAAAAGTCATAAGTCTCTTTCGTGTCATTAATGATATCAATAATGTCTCGCATCCAATCGGAATGGCGGTCATCCGATTGGACGTAAAAAAGCTATATGAATATATTGAAACCGATTTTGGCGATTTAGAAAAAATGATGGTTGTTGATCGAAATGGAATCATTGTTATGCATTCAAATCCTATTTATATCGGCCATCCGTTTCCCGATTCCAAAATAACAAAATTGTTTCAACAAGATGCCAATCAACAGACAACACTAAGTTATAAAGAAAAGAATATTGCTTACAATGTCGTCACGATGCCGGTGGATGACACAGATTTAATTACAGTAGGGTTTGTGAATGAAATAAGTGTAGCGAGAGGATTAATGGGGATTAAACAATCTATTCGCTGCATGATGATGGTGCTGACATTTTTAGGTGTCATTGCCATGCTCGGTCTTTATCACTTTAATATCAAACGGATTCAAGATTTGATCAAGCAAACACAACAGGTAGAAAAAGGAGATTTAACAGCAAGGGTACTTGTAAAATCAAAAGATGAGATTGGAATTTTAGGAATTCGCTTTAATAAAATGGTTAGAAGGCTTAAAAGTTTAATCGAAAACGAATATCAAATGGAAATTCGAACCAAGGAATCGGAATTAAAGATGCTGCAAAGTCAAATCAATCCGCATTTTTTATATAATACTCTTGATATGATCAGATGGACGGCACGACTTGAAAACGCACCAGAAACAAGCAAACTGATAGAACTTTTGTCAAAGATGTTTCGAACCAGTTTAAATAGGGGGAAAATTTGGATAACATTGAAAGATGAATTGTCCTATTGTCAAAATTATCTTGAATTGCAAAAACGAAGGCTGGGCGATAAATTAAAATATTCCTTGTTTTGTCAGTACGATGTTTTTGATGCGATCGTTTTAAAACAGACGATCCAACCGTTAATTGAAAACAGCATTCATCATGGCTTTGAAAATATGAAATCTTTAAAAAAAATATATATCCGCTGTTTTCGGGAAAATGATTTTTTAATCATTGACGTTATGGACAATGGCAAAGGATTTACGAAAGAACAATTTGCAACCGCTGTTCAAAATGGTTTTGCCCTGAAAAATATGCAAGATCGTCTAAGAATTGCATTTGGGAAAGATGCTGGTATTTCAATTGAAGAAGGCCAAACGCCTGGTGCGTGGGTTAGAATCACATTCCCATTTAGAAATAAAGAAGATGAGTGCAAGTTGCAAAAAAGCGCAGGTGACGATTCAACATGAAGTTGAATGTATTAATTGTCGATGATGAGCCGATTGTATGCAAAGGACTAAGGCAGACCGTGCCTTGGGATGAACTTGAAGTCAATATTGTCGGTGAAGCTTATGATGGTGAAGAAGCGCTTGAAATGATGGAACAGCAAGAAATTGATTTGATTCTTTCAGATATTAGGATGCCTGGAATGGACGGTTTGGAGCTGGCCAGACAAGTTTTCTGCCGTTTTCCCCACATACGGATGGTGATCTTAAGCGGTTATGACGAATTTGAATATGCCAAAAAAGCGATCAGACTAGGAGTGAAAGATTACTTGTTGAAGCCTGTCGACATTGATGAATTGATGGCCATTGTATTAAACATAAAAAAAGAATGCGACAAAGAAAGGAAAAAGGAATGGCGGATAACAGGTAATCAACTTTTATCTGCAATTGTTCTCGGCCATGATTTGGATGTCCATCAAGAGTTTTTCAAGTTGTCGTCGAACGAAAATTATCAATTAATAGCGAGTTCTATCGAAAATTATTCTTCGACTGTGCAAACGATTTCAAAAAAAGAAGAACAAGAAAAGATAAAACAGAATTGGGTGCAACTGATCGAAGATTCTCTTAATCATGCGGAACGAACTTGCACATCGTTATTTATCAGCAAAAACTGCCTTTTAATCTTTTGCAAAAATGGCCATAGAATTCCTTGCAACAAACAAATTTTTTATGAAGTGATGGAAAAAGCAAAAAGGCAGCTTGGAGTTAGTTTGTTCTTTTGTTTATCAAGGCCTTTTGAGCAAATGAAGGAAATTCATGTTGAGTATCAAAATGTGTTAGAAGGACTGAAAGCCTTTCCAATCATGGAAGAAAACGTTTATGATGCGGCGGATATACAAAAAAAACAGAGGAATGTAGTTGATATACCGGATGAATATGTCCAAAGATTAAAACAATTTAATGATTTTAATGATTTTGACAAACTTTATATCATTGTTGATCAAATTTTTGAATATTTTAGGGAAAATCATTATTTATTAGATGATGTTGCATCCGCATTACAAGATTTAGAGAATAAATTGTTTGACTGGATGCCCAATAAGCCGAAGTTAAGATTCAATGAAGAAATGGATGTCGGTATTTATAATTCCTATGACGAGCTGAAAAAGTTGTTTATTCATGATTTGGAAGATTATTTTTCCTATCATGTGACGGCAACAAAAATTGAACAACGGAGGCTTGTCGATAAAGCCATGAATTATATTAAGGAACATTATGCAGAAGATTTAAAAGCGGCGGAAATAGCAAAATTGATCAATATTTCTCCGAATTACTTCAGCCTACTGATTAAACAAGCGACAGGAAAGCATTTTAATGAATTATTAAATGAAATTCGGATTAATCATGCCAAATCTTTGTTAAAAGAAACAAATTATAAAATATTCCAGATAGGAGAAATGGTCGGTTATAAAAATTATAAATATTTCGTCCAAATTTTCAAAAAATTAACATCTGTTTCCCCATCTAAATTTCGATGTATAGCGGTTCAGGCTGATCTGGGAAGAAAAGAATAGATTTTACGATTTAGGGAGGTTTTATAATGAAACTAAATAATGATTGGAAATTGCAATGGTTTGAACCCGGTGAAAAGATGCCGCTTGAAGTTGCTTCTCCTCATTTTATTGATCATTTTTGGATGGACGCACATGTACCGGGAGATGTACATTCTGCCCTAATAAATAAGAGGATCATTGAAGACCCTTTCATCGGACATAATGATCTAAAGTGCAGGTGGGTTGAAGAAAAAGAGTGGTGGTACCGAACAACTTTTGAATGGGATGAGGATCTGGAAGAAGAAGAATTTATTGAGCTTATTTTTGAAGGTCTTGATACGTTTGCGACCATTTATTTAAATGGAGCAGAGATCGGCTGCACAGAAAATATGTTTATAGAACACGAGTTTGAAGTGACGAAAATAATGAAGAAAGGAAAAAACGTTCTAGCGGTTAAATTTGATCCGATCTACTTACGTGTTAAACAAAAGGAAAAAAATTATTGGTGCAGTTACGAAAAGGATAGAATATGGGTGAGAAAAGCAGCGATGAATTTTGGATGGGATTGGGGGCCACGGCTTGTTACAGCAGGAATTTGGAAGGATGTCTACTTGAAAAAGGGAAAAAAAGCTAAACTTTCAAGTGTATTTCCAAAAACAGTTGCCATCACACAGAAAAAAGCTAGAGTGGAAGTGGAGGTAGAGGTGAAACGATATAGGTTAGCTCAGGAAAAAATGACATTTGAAGTAACATTAAGCTCGGAAGAACAGTCGTTTTTCGCCGAATCGATTATTGAAGGAGAAAAAGGGACAGCTGTAGTTGATGTTTTTCAGCCGGAATTATGGTGGACTCATGATTTAGGCAACCCCTATTTATATAAGCTAAAAGTTGTACTAAAAGATGAAAGCGGCCACATCATTGATCAATACGAACAGCCTTTTGGTATAAGAGAAATTGTTCTTGAGCAAAAACATGAAAATGGTGAAAATTTATTTGCCTTTCGTTTAAATGGGGTTCGCCTTTTTGCCAAAGGGGCGAATTGGATACCTGTTCATAGTTTCATCGGTTCGGCAAAGGACAGCCGCTATACTAATTTGCTCGAATTAGCGAAAGGCGCCCATATGAACATGATTCGCGTGTGGGGCGGGGGAATTTATGAGAAGGACATCTTTTATCGAGAGTGCGACCGTCTGGGCATTTTGGTATGGCAAGATTTCATGTTTGCGAACGCTTTATATCCTGACTACAACAAAAACTTTATGGAAAATGTCGGGCAAGAAGTATCTAAAATTATAAAGCGGTTAAGAAAGTATACTTCCCTTGCCCTTTGGTGTGGGAATAATGAAATTGATTGGATCTACGAAAGAAAGAAAACGGATGGAGAAATTACAACCCCCTTTTATGGAGAAAAGATCTATCACCAACTCATACCTGAATTATTACAAAAATTGGATAATACTCGTTTTTATTGGCCAAGCTCCCCCTATGGTGGCAATGATCTTGATGCGGAAGATACCGGCGACCGCCACAATTGGCAAGTATGGCACGGGAATGTCGAGCCAAGGAGAATCGGTGAACCTGTCATTCAGGACATTTCTGTGGAAGGGGTTTCTTTCAAAAATTATAAAAAGGATCATACGCGTTTTTCCAGTGAATTTGGTATGCATGCATCATCCAATCGCTTTACTTTAAAAAAATATATTCCTGAAGGGGAATTTTTTTGGAAAAGTGATGAAATGGCGTATCGGAACAAAGACCATTTTCATGAAAAAGGAATTCTATTGATGGAAGGATACACTGGAATTCCGACCGATATTGAGGAATATATCAGTTATTCCATGATCACGCAGGCAGAAGGATTGAAATATGGAATTGAACATTATCGGCGCAACAAGCCGTTTACAAGCGGAGCGCTTATTTGGCAATTGAACGACTGCTGGCCTGGCACAAGCTGGTCGTTGATCGACTACGAGCTTTTGCCTAAAGCTTCTTATTATTATGCCCGTAAATTTTTTGCTCCTGTAGTGGCAACGATTGATCACGATCCCGGAAAACCGCTGCAAATTTGGCTGATCAATGATCAATTACAGACGGTTGAAGATGCAGTCATTATGGAAGTTATGAATTTTGAAGGGGAAATTTTATTTTCCGAACAGATAGAAGCAAAAGTTGGACCGAATGATGTGAAGAATTTGGCGGTCTTTTCAGAAAAAGAACTTTTAAAAGGTGCTGAACCTGAATCGGTCGTTATACGGTTGAAATCATTTAAAGGTATTTTTGCCGACAATCTTTATTATTTGCGCGATTTTAAAGAAATGAATTATCCGGCAGTGAAATTAGATATTGTGCGTTCTTGCGAAGATCGGACTATCTCGATTAAATCCAACTGTCTTGCACGTTTTGTCACATTAGATATACCCCAAGAAGAAGTTGTTTGCTCCGACAATTTTTTTGATTTATTGCCCGGGGAAACAAAGGTCATTCAATTAAGACACTTATCCGGCAAAGAGATCATGATGGACAAAATCAATATTTTTGCGATCAATCAATTCTTTAAAATCAATGACAGCAACAAGAATGGAAGGATCGGAACAAATTAAGAAAACATTCATTGACATGATGGAAAGGGGGAATTTCGATTGAATGATTATCAGAGTAAGTTGGCTTGTCGTAACATCGGACATTTTTCGTTTGTGCGAATCACAGGTTGAGTTATAGCAATGGACGGTGCGGAAATGGATATATTAAAAATTTAATTCCTTATTGCGATGTGATTTGGTGATTGTTTGGAATGCCAGAGGCAAGATAATGACAAAACCGAAAATTTCCATATTCAAAAACATTTGTGTTTCTCTTCTCACTAGGAGCAAATTTTTCCTAGTGAGAAGAAATTTTTAGACGGTGAATATTCCATTCTATCAAAAACCATTAAATTTTTTGCAATGCTTGTTTAACATCTGCTTTTAAATCCTCGATATGTTCAATGCCGACCGAGAAGCGCACGAAGTTTGCCGGGATTCCGGCAAGCCGCATTTGTTCTTCATTCATTGTTCCTTCCCACATTGCTGCTGTGTGTACGACGAGCGAATCGACGCCGCCTAAGCTTACGGCATTAGGTGGAAGCTTCAATGCGGAAACAAAACGCTGCGTTTCAGCATAGCCGCCCTTAATAGAAAAGGCAATAACGGCACCAAAGCCTTTCATTTGCCGCTTAGCAAGCTCGTGCTGCGGATGGCTAGGCAACCCTGGGTAATATACCCGCTCAACTTGCGGCTGATTCTCAAGAAATTCGGCTAATGCTAGAGCGTTTGCGTTAATCCGTTCGACCCGCATAGGAAGCGTGCGCAAGCCTCTCAGCAACAGCCACCCATCCATCGGTGAAAGCACTGAGCCGATGGAAATATGTGTATGCCAAATACGTTCGGCTAATTCATTGTTTGTGCAAATGACGCCAGCTGTCAAATCATGATGGCCGCCCATGTATTTCGTTGCGCTGTGGACAACAACATCAACCCCAAAATCATGTGGACGCTGATTGATCGGGGAAGCAAATGTATTGTCCGCAACAACGATAATGCCATTCTTGCGGGCAAGATCACACACTGCAGCTAAATCGGTCAATGCCAATGTAGGATTGGCAGGCGTCTCAACCATAATAAGTTTTGTATTCGGACGAATTGCCTTTTCAAACGCAGAAGTGTCGGATTGATCAACGAACGTCACGTCAACACCAAATTTCGGCAGCAGCTCATCCATTATTTTCGTTGTGCTCATATAATGATTTTTTTGGGCAATCACATGATCGCCTGCTGCTACAAGCGATAAAATAGTTGTCGCTATCGCTCCCATGCCAGAGCCTGTTACTAAAGCTTTTTCCGTTCCTTCAAGATCTGCTACAATTTTTTGCACCCGTTCATGCACTGGGTTTCCATAGCGCGTGTAATACCTAGGATGACGAGGTGTTCCGGCAATTTCGGAAAATTCACTTGCGCTTTCTGCCTTGAAAGTGGCCGTATAATGGATCGAAGGATTTACTCCTTTTTCGTCTGTAATCAAATCGTCGCCGTGAATGACGATTGTTTCGTTGCGGAGACCATGGAGATCCCATTGTTCTTGTTTATTTTCTCTTTTCATCCGTTTTTCTCCCTTATATCAAAGTAATGTTATAAATAATTATATATCTATAATTAAAAAAAATAAAACTAGTTTGATAATTATTGTTTATCCATTATATGATAAAATGATGCATTAACTTTTGTTTTGAAAGAAAGGGGAAACAAAAAAGATGCATGATATAAAATCTTTCAAACAATATTACGCCGTAATTTTCACATCGGAAAGAACAGAAGGAGATAACGGTTATGAAGAAATGGCAAAGGAAATTGATCAATTAGTGTCCAAACAGCCAGGTTTTCTAGGGGCAGAAAGTGTCAGAGATGAGAATGGATTTGGAATTACGGTTTCTTATTGGGAATCATTGGAATGTATCAAAAAATGGAAGGAAAATGTTCGTCATAAGGCGGCGCAGGATAAAGGCAAGAAGGAATGGTACAAGCGCTTTACAATCCGAATTTGCAAAGTAGAATCGGAAAGAGTTTTCCGTACTTGACAGAAGGGATGTCTCCAGTTTTGGGATGAATAAGTGATAAAATTGTCATGTTGAACAGATGAAAAAGATGCTTCCCTTAATAGTGTTAAAATAGAATAAAGCAGTTAATCAGTTTGCGAGGTTTATATGATATATAGGATTATAGGCATCACCACTGGCTTTGACGAGAAAAAAACGCATATAATATATAATTAAGTAGAGATTGTCAGTAAAGTGACACGGCAAACTTTAAATTTTTAAACTTAACACTGGAGAGAGAAATGATGTTAAAAACGATAAACAGCATGATGGAAAAGATGCTTCCTTTTATAACCCCATTAAGTGTTGTAATCGGGATTGCGTTTTCAACGATATTTGACGGTTTTTCCCAGCTTGTACCGTGGATTTTTGCTTTTATTACGTTTGCAGGCAGTTTGAATCTTAGTTTTCATGCTTTTAAGCGGGCTCTTTTGCACCCGCTGCCGATTTTCGTCGTTCTTTTGCTGCTTCATCTTTTAATCCCGCTTTGGGCGTTTGCAGTCGGCTATCTTGTGATCAGGGAAGACAGCTTCACCATCATTGGTCTAGTTTTGGCTGTCGTCATTCCAACTGGTGTTACAAGTTTTATTTGGGTGTCCATCCATAAAGGAAATTTGGCTTTGGCTCTTGCTGTGATATTAATTGATACTTTTATTTCGCCTTTTGTTGTGCCTGTCAGTTTATTAGTATTGGCAGGGAGCGCAGTTGAAATCGACATTTGGAATATGATGTCCGGTCTTTTTTTAATGATCATTTTGCCTTCCATCTTAGGAATGTTGGTGAATGAGTGGACGAGAAAAGAATTAAAAGAGCGCATTGCAACCGTTTTAAGTCCGTTTTCCAAATTGGCCTTATCGCTTGTCGTGATCATCAATAGTGCGGTAGTGGCTCCTTATTTGGCGAACCCTGATAAAAAATTAATTTTAATTGGGCTCCTCGTCTTTTTAATTGCTTCAAGCGGCTACTTTCTTTCATGGATGTCCGGTCGTCTGTTGAAATTTCAACAGGATGATATTATCACTTTAACGTTTACGGGTGGAATGAGGAATATAAGCGCAGGAGCAGTGCTTGCGATCACGTATTTTCCGCCGCAAGTGGCGGTTCCGGTTGTAATGGGCATGCTCTTCCAGCAAATTTTAGCTTCTTTCTATGGTCACATGCTTGAAAAAGTTTATCATCCTTCATTAGCTGAAAAAAAATATGCGGCAAATGCAAAATGATGTATGTTCAAAAAATGACCGCTCGTTTTCTTGCATTTTTAGGGAACCACTTTTAAAACTTGAGCGGTCTTTTAATTGTCCCCACACATTTGGACTCCCCTAAAATTACAAGATTTTTGTAGATGACAACAGTTCTGAAAAAATGTTGATGACTTATGAAACTGCTGATTTAAAAAATATAAAATGCGATAGTAGCAATCTCCATTACATATCGCTTATTTTAACGGCCATACTAAATAAAGGTGATGGCGACATGTACAAAAAAGAAGAGTTGATCTGTTTTGTTCAGGAAGCGAAAAAGTATGCACATCAAGGAAAAGTTGCCAATTATATTCCGGCTCTTGGCAAGGCGAATCCGAATGATTTATCAATTGCTGTTTACATGCCTGATGGGCAGATCATTGACGCTGGGGATGTAACGGTAAAAGTGACGCTTCAAAGCATTTCAAAAATTATTGCATTAGCGCTTGTCATCATGGATCATGGAGAGAAAGCGGTATTCCAAAAAGTCGGAATGGAACCGACGGGGGATCCGTTTCATTCCATTGCCAAACTGGAAGAAATTCAGCCTGCCAAGCCGCTAAACCCGATGATCAATGCCGGCGCTTTGGCCGTAACGCATATGATTTCTGGAAGAACGGTGGATGAACGGCTGCAGAGACTCATTAGTTTTGTCCGCAAGCTTGCAGGAAATCCAATCATATCTTATTCGCAAGAAGTCGCTCAATCCGAATTTGAAACTGCTTTTTTAAACCGCTCTTTATGTTATTTTCTTCGACAGCACCATATTATTGATGAAGATGTTGAAGATCTAATGGATCTTTATACGAAACAATGCGCTATTGAAATGACATGCATAGATTTGGCGCGCATCGGCCTCGTTTTTGCCATGGATGGGCACGATCCGTTGACGGACGAACAAATTATCCCCCTTGATATTGCGCGTATTTGCAAAACCTTTATGGTCACTTGCGGAATGTATAACGCTTCAGGGGAATTTGCGATTAAAATCGGGATTCCGGCAAAAAGCGGCGTCTCCGGCGGGATTCTTGCTTCTGTTCCAAGAAGGTGCGGCATTGGCATATTTGGCCCGGCTTTGGATGATAAAGGCAACAGCCTAACCGGCACCAAACTGCTGGAATTTTTATCAAAAACATATTCATTAAGCATTTTCTGAGTTAAGGAGGAGATATAAGATGCAGGAATTTACTGTAAAATTTCATCGTGAAGACGATATCGGAGAAATGAAAGTGCAAAAGCTGAGCCCTGAAGATTTTGAGAAGGCGACAGAGGGGGGAACAAGACATTTATTTGATCTTGATACAAATATAGGTTTTTTTGTCTTTTTTGATGCTGAGGACGCAAATGGGCATGTGTCTTATCTCTCCCTCCGGTACGAGGAGGATGAGGAAGATCCGAGCGAATGCTATCGGTTTGAGCTAAAAGACTTTTATGAATTTATGGCCCTTTATCTGAACGACTTAGAATTCGGCGATGAAAACATGGCGATGCAAGAAGAAGAAGAAATATACGGTTCCATCCATTACTTGGCACACCTGCTTTTTCATATTGTTGAAGAAGGAAAATCTGTTGAAGTTTATTAAGGCAATGAAAATGGAAAAAACGCTTTGATGATTATAAACAACAAACCCGTTCGGTTTGGTTCGTTCATTGATAGTAATATAATTAATGTTAAATCCCGCTTTTTAGCAAAATTTAGTCGGGATTTTTTTATTCGAATAACAGATTAGACATTCAATTTTCGGGAGATTAACAATTGAAGAAAAGATGACAAATTGTTTGGTAGCGTTTACAATTAATCATTGAGGTGATGAAAATGATTTATTTAGCAAACAAAGAAAGATATGAGAACATGGTTTATAATCGCTGCGGGCGATCCGGATTGATGCTTCCTGCCATTTCGTTAGGGCTGTGGCATAATTTTGGCGGGGTCGATTCTTTTGAAAATGGTCGGGATATGTTGCGAACCGCTTTTGATCTGGGAATTACTCATTTTGATTTGGCAAATAATTATGGTCCGCCGCCAGGATCTGCGGAAGAAATGTTCGGTGAAATACTGAAAAAAGATTTCAAACCGTATCGCGATGAAATGGTGATTTCTACAAAAGCCGGCTATCGCATGTGGGACGGTCCATATGGCGAATGGGGATCGAAAAAATATCTCATTGCAAGCCTTGATCAAAGCTTAAAAAGAATGGGTCTTGATTACGTTGATATTTTCTATTCCCATCGGCCGGATCCGAACACTCCGCTTGAAGAAACAATGGCTGCATTGGATTTAATTGTCAAACAAGGAAAAGCGCTATATGTGGGTATTTCCAGTTATGATGCTGAACAAACAGAAAAAGCCATTAACATTTTACAAGACTTGGGAACACCGCTCTTAATACATCAGCCCCGTTATTCGATGTTTGATCGCTGGATTGAAGACGGTCTTCAAGCAGTGTTGGAAAAATACGGGGTGGGCTCAATTGCCTTTTGTCCATTAGAGCAAGGATTGTTAACGACTAAATATTTGAATGGCATCCCGGAAGATTCTCGTGCAGCCAAATCGACGGGTTATTTGCAAAAAGAGGCCATTACTCCTGAAGTGATCGAAAAGGTGAGAAAATTAAATGAAATCGCAAAAGAGCGGGGGCAAACTTTGGCGCAAATGGCTCTTGCATGGGTGCTTCGCGAAGGAAAAGTAACTTCCGCACTAATTGGCGCAAGCCGTGCCAGCCAAATTGTTGAAAATGTAAAAGCGCTGGACAATCTATCATTTACAGAAGAAGAACTGGCGGAAATAGATCGTATATTAAAAGATTAACAGACTACCATTAACTAATATGCATTTTCTGCTTTACTCAAGCATGGCATTACTGTATTGACTAAATCCGCAAATGCCATGCAGTAGAGGTGTCGCCTGTCTCATTGAATCATCCGCTATTATCATTGCCAAATGTTGTGTCGCTGCTATATATCGGCAGTGCCGGCATGCCAATTCGAATGAAAAAGGCTCATTTGGCGGCGGATAACTTATTGTCCGTTTTAAATAGGAACGAACAGAAGCATCGTGTTGTATAAATGATGGCAGCATGGACAACAAACACAGTTCATTTCCATTTTTTAAATGTCTTTTCACCTTTTGTTCATCGTTTCGTCATATTTTTGGGATAGTATGTGCATTAGAAAAACGATGAACAATAGGGAGGGCTTTCAAATGGGATATTATGATGAAATAGATCAAACCAATCAAGCGAAAAGAAAAAAGGAAAATGTATTGAAAACGGTTCTTTCTTCGCTAATCAGCGGTGTTGTCGGTGGCGCTGTCGTCTATAGTGCGTTGACTTTTTTGCCGTTTCAAGATCATAATGAGGCGTCAAATGAACAATCACAGCATGTGGCGGTCAGTCAAAGCCCAAATGACCAAGAAACGTCCGCTAGAGTTGCAAAAATTTCCAATACAGGCGATATTGCGGAAATTGCCGAAAAACTTACACCGGCAATTGTCGGCATTTCCAATTTGCAGCAAGCACAGAGCGATTGGTTTGGCTCTCGTCACGGTTCTTCCGGTGAAGAAGTGGAAAGCGGAAGCGGAACAGGAATTATCTTTAAAAAATCGGGCAATGATGTTTTCATTGTTACAAACAACCATGTGATTGAAGGAGCTTCTTCATTAGAGGTAACGCTATCTAATGGAGATAAGGAAAAAGCGGAGGTTGTTGGCGCTGATCCGTTGACAGATTTGGCAGTGATCAAAATTAACAACAGCAGTGTTGCAACTGTAGCTGAGTTTGGGGATTCTGATAATGTGCGCGTTGGCGATCAAGTGATTGCCATCGGTAATCCGCTTGGCAACGATTTTTCTAGAACGGTAACAGAAGGGATTATCAGCGGAGTGAATCGGACGGTTAATATTGCAACTTCAGAAGGCGACTGGGCGCTTGATGTCATTCAAACCGATGCGGCCATCAATCCGGGAAACAGCGGCGGTCCGTTGATTAATATGGAGGGTAAAGTCATCGGCATTAGCAGTTTGAAAATCAGCCAGGAGGGTGTTGAGGGGCTTGGGTTTGCCATTCCAAGCAATGATGTTGTTTCCGCCATCAATCAGCTAATGGAAAAAGGAAAAATTGACCGTCCTTTTATTGGAGTCGGCTTATTGAATGTAAGCGAACTCCCCGATTACGTTCTTAGGGATACACTCAATTTGCCTGAAAACATTAAAGAAGGAGTAGTCGTTGGGAACGTTCAGCCTAACTCGCCTGCGGATCAAGCAGGATTAAAGGAAAAAGATGTCATTGTTGCATTGGATGGTAAAAGCATTCACACTACTAGCGAGTTAAGAAAATATTTATATACGGAAACAAAATCAGGAGATACGGTCAAAGTTAAATTGTACAGAGACGGAAAAGAAATGACGGTTGCGGTTAAACTTTCAAGCCAAGACTTGTCGCAAACTTGATGTGATTTCGTATTTTTGCCATCGTTAAAGTATATTTAATGACTACTTCCTTTTATTCCTCCCAAAAATGGATGGAGCGGATAAATTTTGTTCAAAACGTATTTTGGAAACACGCCGTGCCAGCGCGCAAATCAAACTGATCCATGCTGTATGATTAGAAGAGGTCGTGAAGCCGCCTTTTAGAGCGGCTGTACATGTCTTGAGGAAATATTTGATAAAAGCATATTTGTTGCAATACAACCTATAGTGTAATATTGTTATCTTGAATCAAAGATAATTCATTTAAAAATATTTTGGTTCAAGATTTTTTTTTGAAAGGAAGGTTGTGAAATGACAGAAGCTTTTACATAATAAGACCAAATCCATTAAAGATTTAATCATATAAGAGATTGCATGGCGGAAAAAAACGGAAGAATTCCGATTTTCCAAACGGGAGATCTGGCCTGCTGTCAGAGTATAGCAAGATGAAATTTATAAATAGGATCGGCAAGTATAACCGCTGTTCATAAAAATGTGATTCAGAAATCATCACGGGAATTTTTAATCTTTCTGTATTGAATCACCCAAAAATGGAACAAAATACAATTGTTCAGGAAAGGAATAAACGCAATAATTTTAAAAACAATAGTTTGTAGAAAGAATAACAAAATATTTAACAAAAGACTTTTTTAGCAGCAACAATAAATGTTGAAATTTAAAAGCAAACCCGAAAGGAAGTGCGTGGCATGTCAAACAAACCGATTGTGATCGACGCCATTATAAATGGAGAGAAATATAAAACCGAGAAAACGGTTCCCCGTGAAAATCCTGCTAATCCAAATGAGATTGTTGGTTATACTCCGGTAAACACTCGTGAAGATACGATTCGAGCAATTGATGCGGCGTATGAACAATTTCCGATTTGGGCTAAAACTTCAATCGATGAACGTATAGAACGGATGAGAAGGGCGATCCAAAAAATAAAAGATGCAACACCTGAAATTGCGGAACTGCTGTCTCGTGAGCATGGAAAGCCGCTTTACGACTCAAAGGGTGAAATAGCCGTTTCTTTAATGTGGATGGAATATGCATGTGATAACGTAAAAGAAGTTTTAAAAGAGGATGTACAGGAACATGACAATGGCAAAACGATCGTGACAAAAGATCCGATAGGGGTTGTTTCTGCGATAACACCGTGGAATTATCCGATCTCGCTTTCGACTATAAAAATTGCTCCTGCGCTTTTGGCAGGCAACACGATGGTGCTGAAGCCAAGCCCATTAGCTCCGCTGGCAGCTAGTAAAGTAGTTGAGATCATTGCCGATGAATTTCCTCCTGGTGTATTAAATTTGGTACATGGAGAAGCCGATGTCGGTATAGAATTAACAACGAATCCGAAAGTGGCAAAAATCGCCTTTACCGGTGGAACCCAAACAGCTAAACATATTATGAAATCGGCTGCTGAAACAATAAAACATATGACGCTTGAATTAGGCGGAAATGATGCCGCAATCGTTCTAAATGATTTTGATGTGAATGACGAAAAAGCGATGCGCCGCCTCGTGATTTCCAATTTCTTAACGGCAGGGCAAATATGCATGATTGCGAAAAGAATTTACGTTCATAAATCCATTTACGATCAGTTTGTTGAAAAATATATTGAAGCAGCAAATAAATGGATTCGCGTAGGGGATCCTTTTGATGAAAGAGTTACAGTCGGTCCGGTAAATAATAAAAAGCAAGTTCAGTATGTACAAAGTTTGATTGATGATGCAGAAAGCCGGGGAGCTAAAGTAATAAAACTCGGAAAGGTACTGGTGGATGAAACTTTATTTAAAAACGGCTATTACATGCAGCCGACTGTTGTTCTAGGCGCTGGCTATAATGATCCGATTGTCGTGGAAGAACAGTTTGGTCCAACCGTTCCTATATTGCCTTTTGATGACGATGAACAAGCAATCAATTTGGCCAATGACAGCATTTATGGCCTTACTAGTTCTGTTTGGGGAGAACAGGAACATGCATTAAAGGTTGCCAAACATATTCAAGCAGGAACGACAATGATCAATACAGCAGCAGTTCAAGGACTGGACGTTCGTTTCCCATTCGGCGGCGTTAAACAATCAGGAATTGGACGTGAATATGGCAAGGAAGGCCTTCTTACCTATACTGAAACACATGTCATCAATGTTCCAAAAAATCTTGATTTGCCTTATATCCCCGAGTAAGATTTTGATGAAGGAGCTGTCCTAACTGGCCAGGCTAGCTGGCTTGGACGGCTCCTTTCCGCTTTTAAGGATTTCGGTAATTTCGCTATGAGAAACTCTCCCTGTTCTCATCTTTAATAGCTTCAACTGTGTTCATCCCCCTCCAATGTATAAGAAATCTATAACCGAAATTTTTTCAGCAAAATTTAAAAATTGTGTTTGCCTCTAAATAGAGGTACAATGGACGTGTGTATTTTTTCATGTTATAAAGGAGCGAACACAATTGGAATTTTTTTCAGTTGGTTTATCTACAATGTCTGATTCGGTTGTTGCTTTGTTAAAAATTATCGCGATTGATATTATTTTGTCGGGGGATAACGCCGTTGTCATTGCGATGGCAACAAGGAATTTGCCAAAAGAACAACAAAACAAAGCCATCTTCTGGGGGACGGGCGGAGCCGTTGTATTAAGGATTTTATTTGCATCCGTTATCGTCATTTTGTTGAAAATTCCGTTTGTAAACATTATTGGCGGTTTTTTGCTTCTTTGGATTGCTTATAAAGTGCTTGTCAGCGACGAACAGGCGGCACATGTCCAATCGCAAAGCAGCCTTTTCAAGGCTGTTTGGACGATTATTTTAGCCGACGCCGTCATGAGCTTGGATAATGTTGTCGCAGTGGCGGGAGCTGCTCATGGCCATATCGGGATGGTTGCCTTGGGAGTTCTCATCAGCATTCCGATAATGATTTTCGGTTCAAAGGCGATCGTGAAAATAATGAACAAATTTCAATGGATTGCTTATATAGGTTCCGGAATTTTGGCTTGGACGGCAGGGGAAATGATCTTTAAAGACCGGCATATTGATAAATGGCTTCATATAGAGAGCGCTTTGATTGAATATTCCATTATCGGAGTTATCACATTCATTGTGCTGGCATTAGGATATGCCAAAAATAAACATGATGAAAAAGACAATAAATTGCAACATACCGCTTAATGATTGCCGAGACAGGCCGCTATAAAAGGCGCCTGTCTTTTTTAATATCCACATAATTCACAGCGAAAAAGCAACTTATTCACAATTCATTAAAAAAACTATGGATAACTTGTTGTTGATTCCATGGGAACAGTCAGTTTTATCCACAATATCCACAAAAGTGTGGATAAACGAAGAAAATGTTAACAAAATGTGAAATTATTCACAAATATATTGCCAGTTTTTTTAATCAGTTGTATATTGTAAATGAAGATGTTAGTGAAATGTTTCACATACATCTTCATGAATACATGTGAAAAACTTCACAAAAGGAGTTTGATGAAAAATGAAGTGGGTAAAAGATACGAAAGTTGCTGTTGTTTGGACAGTGCTGAGAATTTGGCTCGGCTATGAATGGTTTATGGCGGGAGTGGAAAAGCTGGGCGGATTTGATGCAACGGGATTTTTAAAAGGAGCCATTGCCAAAGCAGGCGGTGAACATCCGGCTGTTCAAGGATGGTATGCAGCGTTTCTTGAACATTTTGCACTGCCAAACGTAGAGTTGTTCAATTTTATTATTCCGGTTGGAGAATTGTTGGTAGGTTTAGGACTCATTTTCGGTTTATTTACAACTCCGGCATTAATTGCAGGGGCAATTATGAATTTGAATTTTATGCTGGCAGGAACAACCAGCACCAACCCCATTATGTATACCGAAGCCATAATATTGCTCGCCGTTGGCACCGCTGCTTATCATTGGGGAGCTGACAGATTTGTCCTTCCATATTTAAAAGAAAAATTAACCAATAAAAAAATCAATCAGAAAGCACATGTATAAATGCTGCAAGCGGCTTGACTTTTAAATATTTTTGAAACATAATTTAAAAAAAATACTTTTTCGGCATTGAAAGGGGCCAGTAAATAGACTTTAGGCGAAAAGAGAGTGGGACTCATAGGCTGAAAGGTTCCATCGCCGGCAAGCTATTGAACCTACCCCTGGAGCTGTCAGGCTCATAACCTGACCGTACCCTTCGTTACAGGCTAAAGGTGAGCACTGTACCAGTGCTAAAAAAGGTGGTACCGCGGATATCTCATATTCGTCCTTTTGTAAAAGGATGGATATGAGTTTTTTTATGATCGAGAGCATGAAGAGGTGTTTTGTACGTGAGGAAAAAGCGGGTAGTTGTCAAAATCGGCAGCAGTTCATTAACAGATGAACATGGCGGACTGAGCAAGAAAAAGCTGTTTGAGCATGTCAATGCCATTGCGAGATTGAAAAAGGAAGGATATGAAATCATTTTAATTTCTTCCGGAGCTGTATCTGCAGGATACGGTGATCTGGGGTATCCGTCACGGCCTGTAACCATCAGGGGAAAACAAGCAGCAGCAGCTGTTGGTCAAGGACTTTTGGTTCAGGCTTATACAGAGGCATTTAAGAAGCACGGAATTGTTTGCGCTCAGCTGCTCTTAACAAGGGACAATTTTCAAAATAAAGAACAGTATCAAAATGCATATTCCACAATATCGGAACTTTTAAAGCGTCAAGTGCTGCCGATCATCAACGAAAATGATTCTGTTTCAATTGCAGAATTAACTTTCGGTGACAACGACATGCTTTCCGCACTTGTCAGCGGATTAATGCATGCTGATTTTCTCATTATTTTGACGGATATAAACGGTTTGTATGAAGACGATCCAAGAAAAAACCAAAATGCAAAACGGTATGATTTTCTGCCGGAAGTCACAGATGAGCTGCTTGAAAAAACGGAGGCAACATCCGGCTCTAAAGTGGGGACAGGCGGCATGAAATCAAAATTAATGGCAGCGAAAACGGCGCTTGCCCTTGGTGTGTCTGTTTTTATTGGGCAAGGCCAAGGAGAAGAAAAATTAATCGAAATTTTAAATGGAAACGGTGACGGAACATATATAGGAAGAAACGATCTAAGTGCAGTTCGCAATTCAAAAGCTTGGATTGCTCTTCATTCCGTCATTTCTGGTAATGTGGAAGTTGATGATGGAGCAGTAAAGGCTATTTTGCAGGAAGGAAAATCGCTCCTGCCTGCCGGGGTTAAGCGTGTCAGCGGCTTCTTTCAATCCGGAGATGTCGTCCAAATCATAAACAAGGAACAACAATTAATTGGCAAAGGAATTGTCAATTATTCATCGGAAGAATTAAAAGAAGTAATGGGTATGCCGAGTCAAAGGGCGATGGAAAAAACAAATCGTACGCATCCGGAGGTTGTCCACCGCGATCAATTTGTCGCCATTACAAATAAGGAGATGATGATATGAGCGAATTGTTGACAAAAGCAAGATTGGCAAAAGAAGCAGCTTCTCGCCTCGCTGCAAAGTCGACTGAAGAAAAAAACCGCGCTTTGTCTCTCATTGCTCAATATTTGCTGCAAGAGGCGCCTTACATTTTAAAGGAAAATGAGAAAGATATCAAAAACGGAAAGGAAAATGGTTTATCTGAATCGCTCGTTGACCGGCTGCTCTTAAATGAAGAACGAATCAAAGGCATGGTTGAATCGCTGGAACAGTTAATCACATTAAAGGATCCTGTCGGTGAAATACTAGAAAAATGGTCACGTCCGAACGGTTTAATTATCGAAAAAATTCGAGTGCCGCTCGGTGTTGTCGGAATGATATATGAAGCAAGACCAAATGTTACAATTGATGCTTCAAGTCTCTGTTTAAAAACCGGAAATGCTGTGCTCCTCCGCGGAAGCTCATCTGCTTTGCATTCTAATATGGCCATTGTGAAAGTGATTCAACGAGCGTTGAAAGAGGCGGATTTTCCTGTTGAATCAGTACAGCTTCTTGAAGATACAAGCAGGGAAACGGCATCGGAAATGTTTAAATTGAACGACTATTTAGATGTATTAATCCCTCGCGGCGGCAAAAATTTAATTAAAACCGTTGTGGAAAATTCGTCAGTTCCAGTTTTGGAAACAGGCGCAGGCAATTGCCATGTTTTTATCGATGAATCGGCGCAAAAAAACATGGCCATCAACATTACGGTAAATGCCAAGACGCAAAGACCTTCCGTTTGCAATGCGGCGGAAACGGTACTTATTCATGAAAACTGGGGGATAGAAAATATCAAGGAGCTGATTGAAGAACTTGCTAAGAATGGTGTCGAATTAAGAGTGGATCAGCGATTGCACAATGATTTTCCTCATTTAACATTAGCGACAGAAGAAGATTGGGAGACTGAATATTTAGATCAAATTTTAGCTGTAAAGCTTGTTTCCGGTGTAGATGAAGCGATTGAACACATCAACCGTTACAGCACCAATCATTCGGAAGCGATCATTTCCGAAACGCCTGAACATGTGGAAAAGTTCTTCAAACTGGTTGATTCAGCTGCCCTTTATCATAACGCTTCCACCCGTTTTACCGACGGTTTTGAATTTGGTTTTGGAGCAGAAATCGGCATCAGTACACAGAAATTGCACGCACGGGGGCCGATGGGGCTTCCGGCATTGACATCAACAAAATATATCATTAGAGGCAGCGGACAAATTAGATCGTAAACCCACTCCACTACCAATTAAAAAAGCATCCGTTAAGCGGATGCTTTTTTACGCTTCCTTCAATTTATTTTCCTCATCAGCCATAAATCCGTTTCTTTTTGTGTAGAAAGTATACATATCTTTTGAAATCTCAAACAGGTTGTACAAATTTTCACCTTTGTTTATTTCAGTGTGGAGTGTTGACCGGGTTTCGTTGGCAAGGATGACGTACGGAAGTTTTTGCGCGGCTTTCGTAGAGCGTATATTTTCAGTGCGGATTTTCATGAAGATGGTTTCAATCCCTAATTCATAAAAAAGTTCCTGAAAAAAAGCGTCTTTGGCAAGCTGGTTGTACCCTTTTCCATGATAGGGTTTGCCGAGCCAAGTCCCGAGAAATCCCGCCTGGTTTTGTATGTCATACAAACTGATTGTTCCGATGGGAGAGCCCCATTCATCTAAAATGGTGCGCGAAATGAGTTCCCCTCTTTCCTCAGCTTCCATGACTTGCTTTGTAATAAACATATATTCTTCAATGGTTGCAGCTTTATGACGGACAAAAGGGAAGACGTCTGGGTGTACGATAAGTTCAAACAATTGTGGGCAATCTGAAAGATCACGTTTTTTCAACATGTTCATCCCTCCTATTAACGAGGGCAGTTTCCATGTGATTTATGGATCCCACCCTCGAAATTTTTATTTGCGTTTAAAAATTTCGGGGTGGGAATCGAACCCACTAGAACCGGCTGGAAGCCGGTGGCGCACCATTTGCCTTCCCTTTGTTTGTATAATGAAGTTGTCAGTATTTCTTTCTATGTATCATACTGGATTTTTTCAAAAAAAGAAATAGAAATATTGTAAAAAAAATATTACAAAAATTGCATAAATTCCAATATAACGGTGCTCTTAATGATACAAATCGTTTAAAGCTTCTTCAAGTTTTGGATAAGCAAATTGATAACCGTGTGTTAATGCTTTTTTCGGCAATACATGCTGCCCTTCCGTCAAAAGCATGCTCATTTCACCAAATACCGTCTTCAACAAAAAATCAGGTACGAAAAGCCAGTGTGGCCGTTTTAAAACCTTGCCAATGATTTGGCCAAATTGCTTCATTTTTACGGGATGCGGCGACACGGCGTTGACAGGACCCGATAGGCCATCTTGTTCAATGCAAAATTGGATGAGACCGACAACGTCTTTTATATGGATCCATGAAATCCATTGAGTTCCTTTCCCAACTGTTCCGCCGGCAAAACAGAGATAAGGAAAAACCATCTTCGGCAAAGCGCCTCCTTGTTTATCAAGAACGACGCCAAGCCTTAACAGGACAACCCGAACGCCATCCATTTCCGCTTTTTTCGCCTGTGATTCCCAAATTTGAACAGTTTTTGCTAAAAAGTCGTTTCCTTGCTTCACTGAATCTTCAGAAAACACGCCGGTTTCAGAAGTACCGTATATTCCGACAGCACTGGCGTTGATCAAAAGTTTCGGCTTCCGATCCATCGCCTGAATGATGCGAATAATTTCTTCAACTGCTTTTATTCTGCTTTCAACGATGTCTTTTTTTGCTTTCTTCGTCCAGAGGCAGTTTATCGATTTTCCGGCTAAATTGATCATCACATCAGTATTTTCTAAATGGTTTTCCGGTTTGTTTCCTGCTTTTAGCCATTCAACATAATGAATATTGTGATGTTCACCTTTAGGGACGTTCCTTGTTAAAATGAAAATTTCATCTCCTCGATTTTGAAAATGAGAGCATACTTGGCGTCCGATCAGACCGGTTCCACCCGCAATGGCAATTTTCATTCAGAAAACCTCCGTGTAACTTGTTTTTTCTATGATACTATAGAATGGAGGTGTTCGAATATGTTCATTGTCAAAATTGAAGTGCAAAAGAAAATGAAAAACCGTTTCAATGTTTATGTTGATAAAGGGTTCGGCGAGGAATATGCTTTCAGCGTCGGGGAAGATGTTTTAGTAAAACATCGGTTAAGAAAAGGAATGGAGCTAGATGAATTGGATATTGAGGCCATTTTGCTTGACGATCAAATGAAAACGGCCTACAATCAAGCATTGACATATCTCGGCTATCGAATGAGAACGGAAAAAGAAGTATGTGACTATCTTGCAAGAAAAAACATAGATGAACGAGTGATGATCAGCGTAATTGAGGAGTTAAAAACAAACCATTATATAGATGATCAAGAGTTTGCGAAGGCATTTGTGAGGACGCAAATGAAAACCGCTTTAAAAGGCCCGAATCATATCAAAAGAGAATTAGAACAAAAAGGCGTTGCCCGCGATGTAGCGGAAGATGCTCTGCAGTTGTTTTCAAAAGAAGAGCAAATAAAGAAAGCCTATCAATTGGCAGAAAAGCAATTGAGGAAAAAGGAAAAAATATCGCTGGCTCAACTAGGCAAAAAAATGGAGCAAATGTTGCTCAGAAAAGGTTTTCCTTATGATGTGATCGAAGCTGTGTTGGAAAAGCTCCCTATGCAAGATGATGGCGGTATGGAATGGGAAGCCGTTGTTGCACAAGGAGAAAAAGGAAAAAGGAAATACTCGCATTTGAAAGGCCTTGAACTGAGGACGAAGGTTGCACAATTTTTATATCGGAAAGGGTTTTCGCAAGACCTTATCCAACAATATATAAATCAAGAATTGGAGGAAATAAACTAAGAGGGAGGAAAATGAAATGGAACAAAAACGCTACAGTGAAATGACTGAATACGAACTGCAAACGGAAATTGCCCGTTTGAAAGAAAAAGCCCAGAAAGCAGAACAGCTTGGAATGGTTAATGAATATGCCGTTTTAGAACGGAAGATTGCCATGGCAAAAGCTTATATGCTGAATCCGAACGATTTTCCGGCCGGAAAAGAATATGAAATCGACGGGGCGCCGGGGGAATATTTCCATGTCGAATATTTAAAAGGCGTCTTCGCATGGGGATATCGTTTATCCACTCCTTTGAAGGAGGAGGCGCTGCCGATTTCCATGCTGAATAAAACAGATCATGCCCAATAAGAGGCATGATCTAAAAATTTACGAGCGTTTCCGAGTTTCTTGTTCTAAGATGATCAAGCTTTGTGTTTGCTGTGTTTCCCCGTTAACTTGTCGAAAAGCATGTTTTGGATTTGACCAAGTTGATTGAAATTCGCTTTTATACCTGGCGGGAAATGAACGGCGTTTATGATCCATTTGTTCCAACCACCTTTACAAAGGAATTTTAATTTGATCAAAATTCCTCTCGATCACTGGATGCTTTCATCCTTTCTTGAGGATGGGTGTTCATCGTTCCGTTAGCACGCTTAGAAGCATATTCGGCTTTCGCGCGAGGTTCCCCGTCAATATTTTTGTTCGGAAATCCTTTTGCTTTATTGCGCATTTTACAGCCTCCGTGAAAAGAGATTGCGCGGCAATCAGCGCGCATCATTAGTTTATGTGTCCCACAAGGTTCTATGAATGGATAAAAAAGGCGAAAAAACTTAATCCAACTGCAATTCTAGCTTCTTCTTTAGCTTTTTTTTGCTGAAAATCCAACCGGTATAAGATCGGATAATATTGAATTGTTGATCAAGCTGGGCGACGGCAACAAATGGATAGTGGCCTTTTACAAAGTAACGCAAATCGATGAAACGGACTTCATAATAGTTGGATTGCTCTTTTATTTCCCAACGGAAAACGGGGGAAAACGCCAGAAAGGCAGCGATATTTTTATCTTTTTTGGCAGCGTTTATCACAGGATGTTCCGGAAGTTTTTTTCGTTCAAATTGATCGACGACATGAACATCTGTAAAATTGGAAAAAGCGACATAATACCATTCTGAAGTGATGATCACAAGCTGCCATTTTTGAAACTTCATTGTCGGATTAAAAATGACCGTTTCGACGTTATCCCACTGACTGCTGATGTTGTTTTTAATTTTCCTTTGCATAAGCAGCCGGACAACATAATAGAATGCGAGGAATAAATAGACAACGGCAAAAGTAGCGCCTGGGTTTGCACCGGAAAGCCAAATCCCGATTCCGATTACATGAGCAATAAAAATAAATGGATCAAATGTGTTAATGGTGCCGAGGGCAATCCATTGTTGTGAAAAAGGCCGAAGCGCTTGTGTTCCATATCCGTTAAAAATATCAACAACGACGTGAAAAAGGACGGCAATGAACGTCCAAAGCCATACATGGAGAAGATCGCTGTTCGGTATGAGCCAATAAATGGAACCAGTAATAAAAAAAGACCATAAAACAATAGCTGGAATAGAATGGGTAATTCCGCGATGGTTTCTTAAATAGGACGCATTGTTTTTTAATTTTAAGATCGTATCGATATCCGGAGCTTGTGAGCCAATCATTGTACCTAAAAATACCGCTTCTGCCGTCAGAAAAGAACTGCCGACAGCCGGATCCAACGTTGCCAAACCTCCCAATGCAAGTCCCATGACAAAATGTGTTCCTGTATCCAAAGTCATCCTCCCCTGAAATAATAAGTGGAATATATAAATTCATTGATCTTTTACCTGAAAACAAAATAATGTACCATAAAATTCGTAGTTCTTTCTAGTGTATCATAACTTAAAGCGTAAAGTGGAGGCATTAATGAAAAATGGGTGAATGGCAGCAAAATCTTGAACATTTTGATATAAAAGCATTTCAATACGAATTGATCAGCTGGTATCAGCGGGAAAAACGTGATTTGCCATGGCGCAAAGATCAAGACCCTTATAAAGTGTGGGTTTCGGAAATTATGCTCCAACAAACAAGAGTGGAAACGGTTGTTCCTTATTTCCAGAGGTTTATAGAAAAATTCCCAAATGTAGAATCGCTGGCAAATGCTGATGAGGAAGAGGTTTTAAAAGCATGGGAAGGGCTTGGATATTATTCGCGGGCTCGAAATTTGCACAACGCTGTGAAGGAAGTCAAGGAAAAATACTCCGGGAATATTCCCGATGATCCGATACAACTTGGCAAGCTAAAAGGGATTGGACCTTATACAAAAGGCGCTATTTTAAGCATTGCCTTTAATCAGCCTGAACCGGCTGTTGACGGAAATGTGATGCGAGTCTTATCGAGAATTTTAGCGATTGATGAAGATATCGCAAAACCGAAAACGAGAAATACGTTTGAAGAAGCGGCGAAAAAACTCATTTCCAAAGAAAATCCTTCCGATTTTAACCAGGCATTAATGGAATTAGGGGCGATGGTATGCACGCCGTCTTCTCCATCCTGCTTACTTTGTCCGGTGCGTAATTTTTGCCGGGGATTTTCTGAAGGAATCCAAGAGCAGCTGCCGGTAAAAACGAAAAACAAAACATTGAAAAATGTTTCGATTGCTGCAGCTGTTTTAGTGAATGGAAATCATTTGTACATTCATAAAAGGCCGAATGAAGGGTTGCTTGCAAATTTATGGGAATTTCCGAATTGTGAAGTGCGGACAAGCCATATTTCACACCGCAAATTATTAGAACAATTTTTGAACGAAACATATGGGATCAAAGCAGAATTGAGCGAGTTAAAAGGAACGATTCAACATGTTTTTTCACATCTCATTTGGAATATCAGCGTCTATTTCGGAAAAGTGAATGACGAAAAATTGATAAATGGATTGCAAAAAATTTCTTTCAAAGAAATCGACCGTTATGCTTTTTCCGTTTCACACCAAAAAATATGGGCTTTATATAAAGAAAAAGCAGGAAATAATTAGCCTTTGCTTTTCAAACCGCCGCGGGAAGCCATTTCTTCAACGATTTCTCGAAGAATCGCCTGTCCTTCCGAATTTAAGTACGGCATCATTTGTTGAAACGCAGTATGAAAATAATGGAGCTCGCCATCACTCCATTGTTGTTTTGGCATCATCGAAAGCTCCGTCATATCTCGAATCAAGGACAATGTTTCGATCCCTCCGTAAATAATTTGTTCTTTAATATTGTTTGTTGAAACCGGTGCCTTTATTCACAAATCATTGGGTTGACAAGGGCTTAAAAAGATTATTTTTGTCCGGGAGCTGTAAATGTTAGTATCCTGCGGTATTTTTTTGAAAAGAGAAAAAAATTTTTTGGATAAGGCGTCACCCTCTTGGACATGATAAATGACGTGGAGGTGAAAAGTGATGGCGAAACAACAACAAAACAAAACAAATGTGCAAAATGTTAAAAAACAAAACCAACAATCTGCTCAAGGATATGGTACAGAATTTGCTTCTGAAACAAATGCTCAACAAGTAAGACAACAAAATCAAAAGGCTGAGCAAAATAAACAACAAAACTCTTAATCAAAAGCCAATCTTTTCATAGCATCGAATTTCAAAAAAAAGCGGAGAACTTTGCAGCTCTCCGCTTTAAATTATAAAAAGAACACGGCAATAATGATCGCCAAAACAATTCGATATATGGCAAAAGGGGTAAGCTTGATGCGGTTGATCAGCTTTAAAAAGAACCGGATCGCTAAAAGAGCAAAAACAAATGCGCTTATAAAGCCTGCTATAAAAAATGGCAGTGCATCCACTGTAAGATACTCCCAGTTTTTAATAAGTGAAAGACCGCTTGCCCCGGCCATAATTGGGACAGCCATAATAAACGTGAAGTCGGATGCCGAACGGTGGCTTAAACCGACTAAAACACCAGCCGAAATTGTTGATCCGGAACGTGAAACCCCTGGCCAAAGTGACAGGCACTGAAGGAGGCCGATAATGAACGCTTGTCTGTATGTAATTTGATCGACCGTTTCGGCTTTTGTTTTTCTAGGTTTAAAAAGATCGGCTGCAATCATCAGAAAAGCGCCAAATACCAATCCGAAGAGCACTGTTCTTGAAGTAAATAAATGCTCATCAATGTAATCTTCAAACAAAACGCCTAAAATTCCTGCAGGCAACAGACCGACAATAACCTTTCCTAATGTTAGCCGCTGGCCGTTCGGTTGGCGAATTCCTTGCATTTTTTTTATGCCGAGCAAATCAAAAAAGCGATCTTTAAAGACAACAACGGCAGCCAATATGGAACCGAGCTGGATGACGACTTTAAAAGTGTTGGCAACTTCTTGTGAGAACAATTCTTTCGATTTTAAAAGAATATCGTCAACAAGTATCATATGACCGGTAGAAGAGATAGGAGCAAATTCTGTCAAGCCTTCAACAAGCCCCAAAATTATTGCAACAATTATTTCCCGCACGATTTTAACTTCCTTTCCCTTTCCCTCGAAATAATGGGAATCATATAGTTTAATCTTGTCAGATTGTACATAAAATAAGATGTGAGAGTCAATATTCTTTTCTTAAAGCGGCATCCAAAATTTTTCAATGATCTACATAATGAGTCAAAGGAATTATATGTACAAGATGAGAATAGTTTATTCATACCATTTAAAAATTATGCCGGAGGGATGAATATGGATAAACATGAATTGAGCCGATTCGATCTCCTTGTAACAGAGCAGCTTGAAACAATGGATAAGCTTTTGAATCTTCAATCTGAAATTGAACGATATCAGCAAATAGAAGCCGGGCTTTTGCATGAAAAAGATGAAAGGCTCCATTCTGTCCAAAAAGAAATCAACAGAATGAAACTCGAATTGGAAATGATTCAAAAATTATTTGAACAGCAAACAGAGGAAGTAATTAAGACGTATCAATCATCCATTTGATAAAAAGCAATTGGATGAAAGGTTAGCCATCAACACGATCGCAGCAGGCGGCCCGCTGTCTGAATAAACCCTTTTTTCCCTCTTTTCATACTAAGAATCTTATCTTTTCTCAACCTGTTTGAAAACCGACTTCCGCTGTATTTTCATTTAAGACTTGAGAAATATTCATAGAAATAAACAATTGATTCGAAAGCGGTGAAAGAAAAGAAAACTTGAAGTCCACAGATTTGATTTCAGGTGAAAAATGTTATGTGAAATCACAGAAAATCTAGAAATCAGGCCGATGGGTCAGCCTTATTGAGGGCATGGCTCTTTTATTTTCATTTTGACACTCAAAAGGTATAATAGTTAAAAATGATATTTCAGGACCGATAGTTGATTGTCCGTTAGAAAGTAGGGAGCAAAGATGGCGCTGCCAAAGGAAGGAGATAAAATTCAAATACACAGCTATAAACATAACGGCTGCATTCATCGTGTTTGGGAAGAAACGACCGTTTTAAAAGGCACACAAAACTGTATTATCGGCGGCAATGATCGTACAACAGTCACCGAAGCGGACGGAAGAACTTGGATTACGAAAGAACCTGCGATTTGTTATTTTCATGCCCGGCATTGGTTTAATGTCATTGGCATGATTCGCGAAGACGGCATTTATTATTATTGCAACATCAGTTCCCCTTTTGTTTGGGATGATGAAGCATTAAAGTATATTGATTATGATCTTGATATAAAAGTGTTTCCTGATATGACCTATACTCTTCTCGATGAGGATGAGTATGAACGGCATAAGAAAACGATGAAATATCCGCAAGTCATCGACCGCATTTTGAAAAACAATGTGAACAAGCTGATCCTTTGGATAAGGGGCAGAAAGGGGCCCTTTTCGCCGGATTTTATCGATCTATGGTATGAAAGATATTTAACATATTTATGAAGGGAAAAGTCTGTTGCCGAGACAACAGACTTTTCGCTTTCATTGATTGGAAGGGAGAGAATTGTTTGGGATCCATTAGACGATACATGAAATTTGTAGCCCCCTATAAGAAACAAATTTTTTTAACAATTGTCGTCGGGATACTTAAGTTCGGCATTCCGCTGCTCATTCCGTTATTATTAAAAATTGTTGTTGATGATGTTTTGAATAGCAATTTGACGGAAGGCGAGAAAACAGAAAAACTTATCTTTTTGATGGGAATCATGTTTTTTATTTTTATTGTCATCCGTCCGCCGATTGAATATTATAGGCAATATTTTGCTCAATGGACTGGAAGCAAAATTTTATATGACATCCGCAACCAATTATTTACCCATCTTCAACGATTAAGCTTGAGGTACTATTCCAATAGACGTGCGGGTGAAATTATTTCGCGGGTCATCAATGACGTGGAGCAAACAAAGACGTTTGTCATTACAGGGCTGATGAACCTTTGGCTTGATTTAATGACCATCTTTATAGCGATCGGCATTATGTTTACGATGGATGTTTCATTAACGATTACTTCCATTATCTTGTTTCCTTTATATGGATTTTCCATTAAATATTTTTACGGGAGGCTTCGGCATTTGACGCGTGTACGATCGCAAGCTCTTGCCGAAGTTCAAGGACATTTGCATGAACGGGTAAGCGGAATGGCTGTCATTCAAAGTTTTGCGATAGAAGATTATGAGCAAAAGCAATTTGATAAGGAAAATCGCAATTTTTTGCAAAAGGCCATTGACCATACAAAATGGAATGCCAAAACGTTTGCTGTTGTCAATACGATTACAGACATCGCCCCGTTGTTGGTTATTTTTTATGGGGCTTACAAAGTTATCCAAGGAGATTTAACCATCGGCACAATGGTCGCCTTTACTGCTTATATAGATCGTCTGTATAACCCGCTCCGCCGTTTGATTAATTCATCAACAACTTTAACACAAGCATTCGCTTCAATGGATCGAGTATTTGAACTTCTTGATGAGCCTTATGATATTGTCGATTTGCCAAATGCGAAGGATGCGAAGCGGCTTTCCGGCGAAATTACGTTTGAAAATGTTTCTTTTCGTTATAGCGACGATGAGAACATGGTTTTGAAAAACATCCAGTTAACGATCAAAAAAGGTGAAACAGTAGCATTTGTCGGCATGAGCGGCGGGGGAAAATCGACTCTTGTCAGTTTAGTGCCCCGTTTTTGGGATGCGACGGAAGGAAGAATTTTGCTGGACGGCGTTCACATTAAAGAGTACAAATTGCAAAGTGTAAGGGATCAAATCGGCATGGTTCTTCAGGATCCTTTTTTGTTCAGTGAATCGATCAAAGCTAATATCTTGATTGGCAAACCGGATGCAACAGATGAAGAAGTTATAAGAGCAGCAAAGGCGGCAAATGCTCACGAATTTATTATGAATTTGCCGGAAGGGTACAACACAAAAGTTGGCGAGCGGGGAGTGAAATTATCAGGCGGGCAGAAACAGAGAATTGCGATTGCGCGGGTTTTCTTAAAAAATCCGCCGATCTTGATATTGGACGAAGCGACATCCGCATTGGATTTGGAAAGCGAGCATTTTATACAAGAAGCGCTTGAAAAGCTATCGAAAAACCGGACGACATTAATTGTCGCCCACCGCCTGTCAACGATCACTCATGCCGATAAAATCGTTTTGATAGAGAATGGCGAAATAATTGAAATAGGAACACATGATGAATTAATGAAAAAACAAGGCCATTACTATAAACTGTTTCAAATTCAACAGCTGGATTAAATTGTGTCATGAATCATTAAAAAACTGGATATTTATAGATAAAATATTTCTTTTTCTTTAAAAAAACCAATGAACAAGCGATGTTTGATAAAATAAAAGTAATCAATACGAAACATGGAGGTTGGATATGGCAACCGAAAAACAATTGATGGACAAAAGGTTCTATGAAACCTTATTAAAAGAACATTCATCGAAACACCCTGTTCAAGAGCTAGGAGAAGCCCTTCAAAAAGAACAGAAAAAGCTTGTCTACGACCTTTCTTACATTCGGTATGCGCAAGGTGAAGTTTATTTTCATTATCAAGATTATGAAACTGCCATTTTTAAATGGGAATCTATTGAAAATGAGCTGTCGTCTTGGGCAAAGAAAAATATAGGTGACGCATACACGGAAGTTGGATTATTTTCCTCTGCCGAACAAACGTACAAATCGATTGAGACTGATTCAAATGTGTTGAAAGCAGAAATCGCGGTGAAGCTGTTTTTCCTCTATTTAAAACAAGACGAGACAGAGAAGGCTTATGAGGCGATTCAGGAGGCGCTTACTGTCGATCCCGATCATCGCGATGCGTCTTCGCTTGCCGTGGAATTTTATGAAAAACAGCAAAATTGGAATGATGCTGTACAACTTTCGATTCATGAAGCGATCCGCACAGAAAGCCCCGATTGGTTCGGGCGCGTGATCGATTATGCAGAGCAGGGATTGGCGAAAGCGAAAGAACCGGATGAGTTTTTTAAACTGTTGACCGTTCTTTACCGAAAAGATCTTCATCTGTTTCAAAAGCTGGCTGCTTCTTTATGGAAGAACTATATTTACAGCAAACAATTTTTAACATGGTTAAAAACTGCCAACAATCTTTTTCTCAATATTAAAGTCGGTGAGCTTGAAAATTGGGATGAGATTGTTCGTTTATTTGCGGAGTCGCATAATGAATTGCTTAGCGGCGCTTATCTGCTGAAAGATTTGCAGGAGATCATGCCCATCTTTTTAACGAATTGGCTAAAGCTTTCAATGGGAAGGGAACCGGTGCCGGCTGCGGCTTGCGTGGCGGCGTGGAGTGAAATATTCCGATCGAGTCTTGATGAGCGGGTCATCATACAAGCGGAACAAATTTTGCAAAATCATCAAAATCGGCCGACAAACGTTCAAATTGTTAAACGGCTGTTCGGCACATTGACCGAATGGGCGGATAAACAGCAAATAAACATTGGGCAAAAATACCGCTGGATAATGGAAAAATTAGCAGGGGAACATCATCTTTATCTGTTGGTAGTAGGCTGCAATGCGCAAGGAAACAATTTGATTGATGAATTCCTCCTTGGAAGTGTGCCGTCGATGCCATTGTCAAAACCGATTTTTTATCAATACGGCGCAACAACGAAAGTTCGAATATTCGCCAATGAATTTTTTTCAGAATGGAACGGCGTGGAAGAGCTGCAAACAGGTGCAGAAGCGGAAGAAGCAGTTATTGAAATTGATGTACCAAATGATCTGCTAAAAGAACATAAACTTTCCCTTGTTGAGATACCCGATCTACATGCAATCGATGATCAAGAATGGATGGAGTACGTCCATTTAGCTGATGGAGTGGTATATTTTCATTCGCAAGAGAGCCCTTTAACACCTGAAGCAAACCAAAAGCTAGCGGCAATTGTCGAGAAGATGGACGATGTTTCTGTTCACTTTGTGCTTGAAACGGGCGGCCTTTCTTATGAAAATGCAAGAAAACAAATAAATGATCTTTACCCTAAGGCGGATATCCATCTTGTATCGCAGCCGGGAGCCAAAGAGTTGCTTTTGAATATAGGCCGTAGCATTGTCCAGGATGAACGAAAGAGATCAGAAAAGCTATTATTCTTCCTGAAAAAATCGATCACTTTTACGTATAATAAGCGAGCGGAACTGGAGAGCCATTTAGAAGAATCAATCAAAAAAAATGAAGACATCGTGAAAAGGTTAAATGGATTGATCAACAGCCTAGATGATTTAGCGGCGGAAAAAAGCGCAGAATTGAAACAATATGTGTATTCGGCCAAAGAAGAAATCAAAAAAGGCCTTCATGGCGAATTGCGAAATCTTTTGCGCTCTTCCTCTAAATTCATTAACGAAAAAAGCGATTTTAACAAATTGCCCGCTGTCCTTAACCAAAAAATGAATGAACAGGTGCGGGAATATCTTGAGAAATCCGTCATGCCGAAATGGTCGAAAAGCATGGAAGAATGGATTTCATTGGCTGAAAGCGAATTGAAGAAAAGTCAGAATTATTTAGATGACATGTGTGAATCGTTTAATGCCTTGTATGGGGACGATCGGATGAAACTTGCTTGCGACTTTAAAGTGCTTGATGATTGGCGGAGGGATATGGTTCGATTAACAGCGTCCGTTCATTTTGAAGATGAAAACATTTTGAACCGTTTTAAAACGACGCAAATTTTGCTGAAGGGAGCGGGCAAGCTGTTCTCATCCGTTGGGCAAAACCCATCTTTTATTGCCAATCAATATAGAAAATACATCGAAACGGAATCTTATGATCAAGCGGTTGAATCCATCATTGAGAAGTTTTTTGGTCAATTTGAGCTGTTTGAAAAAGGGATTGAACGCGATGTGAAAATGTTTTTCCGCGAGCCTGTCCATCTTCTCAAACAAATGGTGCAGGAAGGCGAAAAACAAATTCAAGAAGATCAAGAGCGTTTAAACAGTTTCAAAGAAAATCCGGAAATGTATTATGACCCGTTGACGGTTTTCCAATTAAAATTGCGACAGTGTGAATTGTTGGACGAAAATCGCTTGAAACCTGTTCAGAAAGGATCTTAAGGTTATACAAGGCGGGGCAGATCGCAGGGCATCCTCTGACGAACACCGTGCAGGAAAGGGATGAATGAAAGCTTCTAGAGGATGTTCTTTGGCATATACGCTCTTTCATGCCCCGCTTTTGTTTGCCGATGGCTTATTTCTCTACCTAAAATTAAACATTTTTTGTTTCTTTTGAATCGCCCCGTATTATTCGCTTCTCTTGACGAATTGAAGGATCATCGATTTTCGGCTCTTTTCCGGAAAGAAAGTTTTGAATATTGGAGCGGTGGAGAAAAATTAGAAAAAGGAAAAATAAACTGAAAAGCACGATATTATCCCCTGTTAGGAGTGATGTCATCAAAAGCGACAGCCCAACCGAAAGGGAGCCGAAAAAAACATACTTACTGATGGCGATGATGAGAATAAAAGATGTGTAGGCAACAAGAAATAACAGCGGATTTGTAAATAGCAAAACGCCGGCAGTTGTTGCAATTGCTTTCCCGCCCCGAAATCTAGACCAAATCGGAAAACAGTGGCCGACTACAGCCAAAAAACCAACGTAAAGCGGATCAGCGTTTGAATGAAATAAGACAGGAAGAATAGCCGCAAAGGATCCTTTCAGAAGATCGCCCAGTAAAACAACAAGCCCCGCCTTTTTCCCGAGTACGCGCAACGTGTTCGTTGCGCCGGGATTCTTGCTGCCATGTTCACGAATGTCCACCTTAAACCAACATTTGCTGACAATCACAGCAAAAGGAATCGATCCGATCAAATAAGCGAGTAAATAGTAGAAAAATTCCATAGTTGCGATCCTTTCAAGTACCGTTTTTAATAAAAACTTTTTTATTCATGTTCGCCGATCTGTATTTGATTTTCTTTTGTATGAAAATGATGGAAGCTGTTGATCAGCATGTTTAAATGTTCAATTTGGTCATAATAATCGACAATCGTTGAGACTAGGGGAAGAATATGGTAAATCTGCTCTGAATCAGCGGATTCTTTTTCAAATGTTAAAAAGGCTTGGATAAGTTCTTTACGGTGGAATGTTTCAAATGGCACGCTATTTTCTTCCTGGTCGTTTTTAATCTTTTTTGTAATTTTTAACAATGCTTGTTCGTGCAAAATTAGCAGCACATCAAGCTCAGAAATCAGCAGTTCTTGAAAATCCCTTGGTGTGCGGTGAAGCTCGTTTTCCAAGCGGTGGAGTTTTCGCAATGTGAAAAATGCGCGATTGGTCGTAATGATCATTTGCCTGAATAAAACAAGCTTTCTCGATTTCGCATACACTTTTGTTTTCGAGTATATCCGCTCTTCTTTATAATGCAAAAATAACTGATCAAGTTTGATCAATTGATCTTTTAACTTGTCAATTTCCTCTTTGAGAGATCCGTACTCTGATTTATTTCTGATATTGATGCGGATCCATTTCATAATTTCGTGCGATATTTCAGTGATCTGTTGATAAAGTTTTGTTTCATATTTTGGTGGCATAAAGACGAGATTGACAAGAAAAGCGGACAAAACCCCCAGCAAAATTGTCAAAAGCCGTATGATGGCAAACTGTATAAAGTCATCTCCGGTTGTTTCCAGAATGGCGATCATCGTCACGAGGGCGATGACAATGGTATTTTCTATTTTTAATTTCAAGCAGACAGCAATAATAATGACGGCGCATAATCCGATAATGAACGGGTTTGCTCCGAAAAACAGCCCAAACAAAATCGCGATAATGGCGCCAATGATATTTGCCTGAACTTGATCGATAACGGTTAAATAAGATTTATAGATCGTCGGCTGGATGGCAAATATTGCTGCAATTCCTGCAAAAGCAGGGGACGGCAATTGAAGGATCGAAGCTATCGTCAAAGCCAACGTAATGGCAATTCCCGTTTTTAAAATGCGAGCTCCTAGTTTCATGTTTGAAAAAATTTTTCCTTCCTTTCCTCTGTGAGGTTGCAAGCAATACAGACTATACATTGTTTCATGGGATTATTCAAGAAAAATTTTGGTTTTGAAAATGGTAAAAAATAACACCTGCCATAAAGCGGGTGTTATTTTTTCATGAATGCGAGCTCTTTGAAGGAATGTTCGACAGCTTTAATGGTTTGTCGGATGTCGTCTTCTGTATGGGCAATCGTTATAAACCAAGCTTCGTACTTAGATGGAGCTAAATTTATGCCTTGATGAAGCATCAGTTTAAAAAATTTCGCAAACATTTCTCCATCCGTTTTTTCCGCTTGTTCATAATTATAAACCTTTTCTGTTGTAAAATATACAGTCAATGCTCCTTTTAAACGATTGATCGTAATGGGAATTTTGTATAAGTCGGCTGCTTTTGCAATCCCGTCTTCCAGCATCTCCCCAAGCTTATCAAGATAATCATACACTCCTTCTTCTTTCAGCACCTCAAGACAAGCAATTCCAGCCAAAATCGATGCCGGGTTTCCTGCCATCGTTCCTGCCTGATAAGCAGGACCTAGCGGAGCCACTTGTTCCATAATCTCCTTTCGTCCGCCGTATGCACCGATGGGAAGTCCGCCGCCAATGATTTTTCCGAGAGCCGTTAAATCAGGCTCAACCCCGAGTAAATTTTGCGCACCGCCATACATAAACCGGAAAGCGGTAATGACTTCATCAAAAATGAGCAAAGCGCCTGCTTCATGGGTAAGCTGCTTAACTTTCTCCAAAAAGCCTTCCTTCGGTTCGACAATTCCAAAGTTTCCTACAATCGGTTCAACTAAAACAGCAGCAATTTCGTTTCCCCATTTTTTTAGAGCTTGTTGAAATGGCTCTACTTCATTATACGGAACAGTTATAACTTCTTGAGCGATGCTTTGAGGCACTCCGGCGGAATCAGGTGTTCCAAGTGTGGAAGGACCGGATCCTGCTGCAACAAGCACAAGGTCGGAGTGTCCGTGATAGCAGCCGGCAAATTTGATAATTTTATCGCGGCCGGTATAGGCGCGGGCAACGCGGATGGTTGTCATAACAGCTTCCGTACCAGAATTGACAAAGCGAACCTTTTCCAATGAGGGAATCGCTTTTTTTAACATTTTTGCAAATTTGATTTCATGTGGAGTTGGTGTTCCATATAAGACACCCGTTTCCGCCGCCTGTTTGATCGCTTTAGTAATATGGGGATGGGCGTGGCCGGTAATGATAGGTCCATAAGCCGCCAAGTAATCGATATACTTGTTCCCGTCGACATCCCAAAAATAGGCGCCCTGCGCACGCTCCATCACAACGGGTGCGCCCCCGCCCACGGCTTTGTATGAACGGGAAGGGCTGTTTACTCCGCCGACAATATGTTCAAGCGCTTCTTTATATAGTTGTTCGGATTTTGTAAAATTCATGTTTTTCCACCTTCTATCTTTGCGTTTGGATCATTTATTGGCATCCGGTGTTTCATGATCCTTGTTTATTCTAGCACTTTTTAGCAAGAAGGAAAATAAAGCAGTGAAATTGTGAATTTGGCAAGAATCCAGTAAACTAATCGTTGTGACCGATCGATGGAGGTAGATGAACATGAAAGTAATTGAGGTAGAAAATTTAAGGAAAGAATTTAAAAGCTATTCAAGTCGATCAGGGTTGAAAGGCGCTTTCCGCGATTTACTGACAAGAAATTACAAAATTATACCGGCAGTAGACGGTGTGTCTTTTACAGTAAGGCAAGGCGAAATGGTAGGTTATATAGGGGAAAATGGCGCAGGAAAATCGACGACAATAAAAATGTTAACAGGAATTTTAACACCGACATCCGGAAAAGTAATCGTCAACGGCATGAACCCTCATAAAGAAAGGGAAAAGTTTGTCCGGACAATCGGGGTTGTGTTTGGCCAGCGGTCTCAGCTATGGTGGGATATCGCTGTTCAAGAATCATTCCGATTGCTGAAAAAAGTGTATAAGGTTTCTGATCAAGATTATAACGAACATATGGATCATGTCATTCAAACTCTTGACATTGAACCGCTTTTAGACAAACCTGTAAGAAAATTATCTTTAGGACAGCGGATGAGATGCGAACTGGCTGCTGCGCTGATTCATAATCCGCCTCTCCTGTTTTTAGACGAGCCGACGATTGGATTGGATGTATTGGTCAAGCTGAAAATACGTGAATTTCTAAAAGAGATTAACGAAAAGTATAAAACGACGATTTTGCTGACAACCCATGATCTTTCAGATATAGAAGCATTATGTGAGCGTGTTATTATGCTTGACGAAGGAAAAATAATATACGACGGTTCTTTGGAACATTTGCGAAGCGAATGGGGAAGAGGAAAGCAAATTGCCTTTCAATTTGCTTCATATGTTGAAGAACCGCTTCTAAAACAGCTGACGTCTGATTTGAAGGTTCAATGGACAAAAGGAGATAAAAGCAATATCTGGATCGCACAAATTACCAATCATGAACATATGTCTGAAGTCATTAACCGTGTTATCAATGCTTATGAAATTGTCGATTTAGCCATAAAGGAAATTTCCACAGAAGAAATTATCCGCAACATTTATGAAAAAGGGGACGCTCGTGCGGCGGTCGATCTAAAAGATGAAAAGGTGATGGCGAATGTCTAAGTATTTGGAAATGATCCGCATTCGCTTTTTGATGATGCTGGCTTATCGAACAAACTATTATACCGGAATTTTGATTTATAGCATTAATATTGGCGCCTACTATTTTTTATGGACGGCCATTTATGGAGAAAAAGAGAACATCCAAGGTTTATCTGCAGGGCAAATGGTGACATATGTGGCAATATCTTGGATGGCAAGAGCATTCTATTTCAATAATATCGACAGGGAAATCGCCATGGAGATTAAGGAAGGGAAAGTCGCTGTTGAACTGATCCGACCTTATCATTATCTCGGAATGAAAACGATGCAGGCTCTTGGTGAAGGAATTTTTCGGTTGTTCTTTTTTTCCCTTCCCGGTATGGTGATCGTCCATTTCATTTTTCCTCTGAAACTGCCTGCAGATTTGCATGCGTGGAGTTTTTTTGCCGTTGCTATCTTATTCAGCTTTATCATTAATACAGAGATTAATTTATTAACAGGGATTTTAGCCTTTTTCTTTTATAACAACGATGGACTCATGAGAGCAAAACGGGTAATTGTCGACTTGTTTTCTGGACTCCTTCTCCCGATCAGTTTTTATCCAATATGGGCGCAAGAAATAATGAAATATCTGCCGTTTCAAGGTATCAGTTATATTCCGAGCATGATTTTTACGGAAGGTTTTCCGGGAACGGACATTTATCACGCCATTCTTTTTCAAGCGTTTTGGGCTTTATTATTAGTGGTACCGATTCAAATTTTGTGGGTGCTAGCTAAGAGACAAATGATTATTCAAGGGGGATGAAGAGGTGTTCTATATCTCAATCTTTTTCCAATACATCGCCCAATATATGAAAACGCGAATGGAATACAGAACGGACATGCTTGTAGAAATCTTATCTGATTTAATGTTCCAAGCGGTCAATTTAGTGTTCATCCTTGTTGTCTTTAGCCATACAAACGCACTTGGCGGCTGGCAGAGGGATGAAATTATCTTTATTTATGGTTTTTTCTTAGTTCCTTACGCTTTGTTTAGTTCTTTTTTTAATATATGGGATTTTAATGAACGTTATATTATCAGAGGGGAAATGGATCGGATTTTGACAAGGCCTATCCATAGCCTCTTTCAGGTATTATTGGAAAGAATGGAACTGGAATCGCTTTTTGGAGCCATTACAGGAGTCTTGATCATGAGTTATGCAGCGGCTCGGCTAAATTTATCTTTTCATTGGTACGATCTGTTTATTTTTATTTTGTTTGTGCTAGGCGGCACACTTGTATATGGCAGTATATTTGTTGCGCTTGCTTCGATTGGCTTTTGGTCGGATGCCAAAACATCGATTATGCCAATGATGTACAACATAGGCAACTATGGGCGATATCCTGTTAATATATACAATCGTTTCATCCGTTTCATATTAACTTGGATTTTGCCTTTTGCGTTTGTTGGAGTTTACCCTGCTTCTTATTTTCTAGGAAAAACCGATTGGTATTTTTATGCTTTTTTCACACCCGCAGTAGGCCTTGTTTTTTTTGTATTGTCAGTAATGATTTGGAATAAAGGGGTCAAACGGTATCGAGGCGCAGGAAACTAAATACGATTCCTTGCCATAAAGAATGCTTATTCTTTAGGGATATATTAGAAAAGATTTGAATAGCATGTATTAACAAAAAAATTATTGGGGGAAATGATGGCACTCTTTGTTGGCACTGGGATCATGTTTTGTTTAATCATGAGCGTCCGAACGATGTTTTCTGCTGTGAAAAAAGGTACATTTCTGACCTTTGAGACTATCTATTTAATTGTTTTAGTATATATTTCTTTTTTATTGGGGTTTGCCGTCCTTTATTTGATTTTTCTTCAAAACGGCTTTCTAATTTTAATGGAAGCCGGGAAACCAGTCTTTGGAACATATTTTGAAAACTTGTTTGCTTGTTTATATTTTAGCGCTGTTACATTGTTTTCCGTCGGTTACGGCGATATAACGCCGGTTTCAATAGGAAGGTTTATTGCTGTTTTCGAAGCTTTAATTGGTTATATGCTGCCAACTGCCGTTGTTGCCAAAACAATGATTGATATTGAAAAAACGCCAAAGTTGTAAAGGATGGCAATATTTGGTACAATTAAATAGAAAAAAGAGTGGAGGTATGGAGATATGACTGTGGAAATTGGTAAACCTGCACCGGATTTTGAATTGACCGCAGATAATGGACAAACAGTAAAACTTTCCGATTTTCGCGGGAAATATGTTGTGTTATATTTTTACCCTAAAGATATGACTCCGGGCTGCACAACGGAGGCCTGTGATTTCCGTGATAATCACGAAAGCTTTCAAGAGCTTGATGCTGTCATCTTGGGGGTTAGTCCTGATCCTCAAACCCGACATCAAAAATTTAAAGAAAAGCATGGGCTTCCTTTTCTGCTTTTAGCGGATGAAGACCATAAGGTGGCAGAGCAATATGGGGTTTGGAAATTAAAGAAGAATTTTGGAAAAGAATATATGGGAATTGAACGTTCTACTTTTATTGTCGATAAAGAAGGAAAATTGATGAAAGAGTGGCGGAATGTCAAAGTAAAAGGACATGCTGAAGATGCCTTGAGGTATATTAAAAGCATGGCGAATTAAAAAATGGGTTGTCGTATATGAACATGGGAAAGCGCGCTGCATATCGTAGTAGTGAAAAATATTTTTCTCCTCAAACAATCAGCGGGCTGAGCGGGGGTTGCTAAGCCCGTTTTTTGTTTATGCTGGATACACCGGTTTCAAGGCTGTATTAAAATTTGACAGCGCTCTATCCCCATGAAGGATGCGGCAAAAGCAAATTTTGATGGAAGACATTTTATAATCGGAATTCCAAAGTGCTGGAATTTTCAACAAAACAGCGATACAATGGAATTAAACGAATTTTCATTTGTTGCCATTGACAAAAATCTTGTCGTAAATGTACACTAATTATAAATATTACAATATAAGAATTTTTTAAAGTAATAATGTTTTTAGAAGAGAGGTGCATGGCGATGTCTGAGACTATGCTGAAAGAAGCGCTTGAAACGTTAAAGCAAACAGGGGTACGCATCACACCGCAACGTCATGCGATTTTGGAATATTTGATTAATTCCATGACTCATCCTACCGCTGATGATATATATAAAGCGTTGGAGGGCAAATTTCCAAATATGAGTGTTGCAACAGTTTATAACAACCTTCGTGTTTTTCGGGAAGTTGGACTAGTGAAAGAATTAACGTATGGCGATGCGTCAAGTCGGTTTGATTTTGTCACGACAGATCACTATCATGTCATTTGCGAAGAATGCGGGAAAATTGTTGATTTTCATTATCCCGGACTCGATGAAGTAGAGAATTTGGCAGAACATGTCACTGATTTTAAAGTTAGTCATCATCGGATGGAAATTTACGGTATTTGTCCGGACTGTCAAAAGAAAAATAAGATGCATTAAAAAGCTGATAGAAAAATGAACTATCAGCTTTATTTTTTATGTTTTCTGCTTTTTCGATTGTAGCGTTCGTCAAACTCTTTGCCTTCCAGTTCTTTATCAAGTGTTAAAGGCTCCCTGCAATACATGCACATATCCACTCGCCCAAGCATTTTGGTTATTTTTCCGCAAGATGGGCAAACCACTTGGACAGCTCGAGTTGACAACATCCCAATCCAGAAATAGACGATGGTGCTGGCGATGATAAACAGCAAGCCGAGCAGCATGAAGATCGTCATGAGCCACATATGTTCACGAAAGAAAATTCCGAAATACATAATGATAAATCCGACGAATATCAAACTTAATGCAAATGTACGAATTTTATTGATCTTGCTTGTATACTTTTTTTCCATTGAATAGACCTCCCGTAATTAAATATAGCAAACAAAACCGAAATGAGAAATAAAGGATTTTGTCTTTCATTTGCAGAAACAATCATTTATAGTTACTATAGTTGCTTAAAAGTAATTGTTACGGATGGAGGACTTAATATGGAGGATTTGCTTCGCCCAATCTATCAGGAAAGAGCAAGCCACCCAGACACTTTGGCTGTTTTATCCATAGAAAAGAAAAAAGAAACATCTCCTCAGACAGATAATTTTGATATTGTAATGCTTGTCATTATAAAAAAAGCTGAGAAGCCTGTTTTTGTTAAACATTATGAGTTTTTGGACAAAAAAGCTGCTCTGCATATTGTGACCGAAGCTCAATTACATAAATGGATTTCATTTGGGGCAAATCGGCGAATCATTGATTGGATTTTAAATGGGAAAGTATTGTTTGATCGAAATGAATACTTGTCTAAATTAATTGAGCGATTTAATAGTTTTCCGTTCGAAGAAAGAAAATTGAAAATTGCCATTGAGTTTTCGAAATTAATCCGTCGGTATTTGGAAGGAAAAGCTTTTTTTGAAACAAAACAATATCTTGATGCCTATAATCATATCGTTCACGCACTTCATCATTTAGCTAGATTGGAGATTATCGACTACGGATTTCATCCGGAACTTACCGTATGGTCTCAAGTGAAACAAATTGAACCCCAAGCATACAAGCTATATAAAGAACTAATCGAAAGTCATGAAGATTTACATAAGAGACTTGAATTGATTTTTATAGCATTTGATTTTTTAATTCGCTCAAAAGCCGAATTCGGTGCAGCTCATTTATTAGATATTATGTCCGAAAAGGAAACGTGGTTGTTTTCGGAACTTATGGATCATCCCGAAGTAAAGTTGTATTCGGTAGATTTAAGCGTTTTATTAGAATATTTGGTGGAAAAAGACATTATTGAAGTCAACAGAATTCAAACAAAAAGGCATGGGATCTACCATCGTGAATATTCTTTTAAAAAAAGTGTTGACAGGTTGATCTGAAGATGATAAATTTTTAAACGTCGCTGCTTTAATGAATGATAAAGATATAATTCGTTTTTGCAGCTTATTTATTTGTAACATTAAAAAAAAGATGTTGACAGAGTTGTTTATGTCTGTTAAAATTAAAATCCTGATTAGAAAATGATCTTTGAAAACTGAACAAAACGAAAGCGTTCCTG
>ERZ1673779.15-NODE-15-length-86103-cov-29.420033_pt1 | contig 86103 bp, 86 predicted proteins | sample MGYA00580136_ERZ1673779 | MGnify/ENA primary metagenome ERZ1673779 (study PRJEB41219, sample SAMN04549633) | soil metagenome | isolation source: soil | place: USA:California,Owens Lake (dry lake) | collected 2009-08-06 ... | reverse complement strand
TCATTATAACTTATTTATCACGCTCATGTGTCTCACCTTATGGGAGCATTATAAAGAAGTTCCTGAATTAAAAAGCGCGCTAAGTCAAGTGATCGACAACTTTGAAAAAAATACGTTCATTTTTTTGAAGGATAAAGAGCTGCTTCTTCAAAAGCTCGTCCTTCATATGAAGCCCGCCTATTTTCGAATTAAATACAATTTAACTGATACAAATGATGTTCTTGATGATATCAATAAAAATTTTAAGGAATTGCATCATCTTGTTAAAAAATCGGTTAAACCGCTGGAAGATTTAATCGGTTCAGCTATTCCGGAAAGTGAGATTGCTTATTTAACAATTTTAATCGGCGGGTGGCTTTCCAGGCAAGGGGACAATATTAACCAGCGAATGAAAGCTATTGTTGTCTGTCCAAAAGGTATATCCGTTTCTAGGTTTATGTATGGGACGTTAAGGGAATTGTTTCCTGAATTTATTTTTCTCGATTCATTGTCTGTGCGCGAATTCCAACAATATGAAATGGATTATGACATTGTCTTTTCTCCAGTTTATTTGAAAACAAACAAAAAGTTCTTCCTTGTAGATCATTTTATTGGTGCTGAAGAAAAAAGACGATTGCGAAAAGAAGTGATGTCTTACCTATATGGGTTTGTACCTGAAGTAATAAATGTTGAACAATTAATGATAATTATTGGAAAGCATGCTGTCATTAAAAATAAAAAAGAGCTTTACAATGCGATTCAAAGCTATATTTACAAAGGCTCTAATAACAAGTTAGAAAAACACTCAATTAAAAATCCGAATTTATGCGATTTAATTACTCCTTCAACGATGATATTCCGCCATTCGGTTCGTAGTTGGGAAGAAGCGATTAAACTGGCGGCCCAGCCTTTGCTGAAGGATAAAAGCATTAAAGAACAATATGTTGAAGCAATGATCAGACATTGCCAAACAGATCCTTATTTTGTCATCAGTGAACATGTAGCCATTCCACATGCTTCACCTGATGAAGGAGTAAATCGTTTATCGATGAGCTTATTGAAATTGCGAAAAGGAGTAGCCTTTAAAAACTATCAGTCGATTAAGTTAATCATTGTGATTGCAGCTTTAGATAAAGATCAACATTTAAAAGCATTCATGCAATTAATGAATTTAGTGAGAAATGAGCAGGATTTGAATAAAGTATTGAACGCACAAAGCATGAAAGACTTACACGAAGTTCTGAAATTATATGCTCAAGAATAAAAGCTCTTTTATTAATGGAGTAGGTGATATACCAGTGATTGATTTACATTTTGATGAATCTTTGATTTTTTGCGACTTAAAAGCGAAGGATCAGGAAGAAGTTTTAAAAGTAATGGGAAACCATCTTTACGAAAAAAACTTTGTTAAAGAGAGTTTTATAGATGCAATTATTGAGAGGGAAAAAACCTTTCCTACCGGTCTCCCAACTTCCAGTAATATATCTGTTGCCATTCCCCATACGGATTCCGTTCATGTCAATAAAAAGGCGATCAGTTTGGCGATACTGGAAGACGCTGTTGAGTTTGGAATCATGGGGGAACAGGAAGCAAAAACTCCGGTAAAGATTGTATTTTTACTAGCGATCGACAAGCAAGATTCTCATTTGAAAATTTTGCAAAAACTGATAAGCATCTTTCAAAACGAGGAAGTCATCAAGTTTTTAACAATAGAAAAAAGTAAAACATTAATCAAAACAAAAATTATAGAATGTTTAGATTTAAAGGAGATGAATTGAAATGAAGAAAAAACAAGTATTAGTCGCATGTGGTGCTGGAATTGCTACGTCAACTATTGTCAATGATGCGGTGCAACAGCTTTGCAAAGAACATAACATTGAATGTGAAATTATTCAAATAAAAATTACAGAAGTTGGTTCTTATGTGGACACGGCTGACTTATTAATTAGTACAACAATTGTACAACAGGAGTACCCGTTCCCGGTTATTAATGCACGCGCTTTCCTAACAGGCATTGGACTGGATGAAGTGAAAAAAGAAATTTTGGAAGCGCTGAGAAACTAAACAAACGTTTGATTATTTTGGTAGGGGTTTAAGGAGGGGAAAAATATGCAAGGTTTTGTTGATGCGATACGAGCATTTTTAGATTTAGGTGCAACAGTTATTTTGCCCGTGGCGATTTTTATACTAGGGTTAATTTTCGGACAAAAACCCGGGAAAGCCTTTCGAGCCGGTTTGACGATTGGTGTTGCATTCGTAGGGATTTTCTTAGTAGTTGATCTTTTAGTCAATAATTTAGGGCCGGCAGCTCAAGGTATGGTTGATCGATTTGGAATAGAACTGAATGTTATTGATGTAGGTTGGCCGGCTGCTGCATCAATTTCTTGGGCATCCCCAATCGCAGCCTTTATCATTCCTCTCGGATTGTTAGTAAATGTTTTGATGCTTGTGACAAAAACTACAAAAACAATGAATGTAGATATTTGGAATTTTTGGCATTACACTTTTACCGGTGCAATTGTATATACGTTATCAGGCAGTATTGTTCAAGGCTTAATTGCTGCGGTATTATTCCAAATTGCTTGCTTGAAAATTGCAGATTGGACAGCTCCGATGCTTGATAAATATTTCGGGCTTCCGGGAATTTCTGTTGCAACGGGAAGCACGGTTTCATACGCAGTTCTTGGTATCCCATTGATCCAATTGATTCAAAAAATACCAGGTCTTAAAAATTTAAATGCTGATCCGGAAACGATTCAAAAAAGATTTGGGATCTTTGGTGAACCGATCTTTATGGGGCTAATTTTAGGTGTCGCATTAGGATTATTGGCTGGATATTCTGTCGGAGATACGATCGAAATCGGGATGTCTATGGCAGCAGTGATGGTGTTAATGCCGAGAATGGTGAAAATTTTAATGGAAGGTTTAATGCCGATTTCTGAATCAGCTAGAGAACTGCTTCAAAAGAAATTCGGCGCACAAAATATTTATATCGGGCTAGATGCTGCCGTTGCAATTGGTCACCCATCCGTAATTTCAACAGCTCTTATTTTAGTACCAATCACAGTAGCAATCGCCATTATTTTACCTGGAAATAACGTTCTTCCGTTTGGGGACTTAGCTACCATTCCTTTCATTGTTGCATTTATTGTCGGTGCTGCAAGAGGAAACATTGTTCATTCGGTAATCGTTGGTACGTTGTTAATCGCCCTGTCACTGTACATGGCGACAGATTTAGCGGCGCTCCATACTGAGATGGCTGTAGAGTCTAAATTTAACATGCCTGAAGGAGCGAGCAAAATCTCTAGTATCGACCAAGGTGGAAATCTGATCAATTACGTTATCTATAGAATTTTCGCGCTATTCAATTAATAGTCTCCAATATTGTAGCTTGCTGGAGGGATTAAGAAATGAAAGCTTTAGTAAAAAAAGAACTAGGATTTGGGAACTTGGAATTAGTTGATGTGGAAGAACCGAAAGTCGGATCGGATCAAGTCAAAATTTTAGTGAAATACAGCGGAATATGCGGTACGGACATTCATACGTATGAAGGACATTACAAAGTGAAAGCCCCCGTTACGTTAGGCCATGAATTTTCCGGTGTAGTAGCAGAAGTCGGTGAGAATGTAACTGAATTTCAGGTAGGAGATCGGGTAACCTCTGAAACTACTTATTATATATGCGGAACATGTAAATACTGTCAGTCCGGTGATTACAATTTATGCAACAACAGAAAAGGGTTGGGCACGCAGCAAGATGGAAGCTTTGCAACCTATTTAATTGCACGTAAAGAAAGTGTTCATAAGCTTCCTGAAAATGTAGATTTTCTATCTGCGGCGATGACGGAGCCGCTTGCATGTGCACATCATGCAGTAAAGAAAGCTACGATTCATCAAGGCGATGTCGTTTTAGTACTCGGCCCCGGTCCGATTGGTTTATTAGTCGCTCAAGTTGTAAAAGATTTAGGAGCTAAAGTTATCATAACCGGATTAAGCAATGACAAGCTGCGGCTGAAAAAGGCAAAAGAGCTTGGACTGGATTATGCCGTAAACATTCAAGAAGAAGACGTCAAACAATTAGTCAATGAATTGACGGATGGCTACGGTGTAGACGCTGTATTTGAATGTACCGGTGCTGTACCTGCTTTGAACATGGGGCTCGATTTATTGAAAAAGAAAGGCCAATTTGTACAGGTTGGCATTTATGCAAAATCTGAAATCCCAATTGATATGGAAAAAATTATTCAAAAAGAAATTGTATTTACTGGATCTCGCAGTCAAAAACCAAGCGATTGGGAGCCGTCTTTAGCCTTGATGAATGAAAATAGAGTAAATACTAAAACACTTGTAACACATCAATTCAACATTTCTGAATGGGATAAAGCATACGAAGCAATTAAAAGCGGCGATGCAATCAAAGTTATTTTAACTCCTGTTCATGAATAATCAGTTGTTCCCCACCGCATTTAGCAGGTGGGGATATGTCTAATGTAATGTCAAAGGGGAAGAAGCAAAGTATTGACAAACATGTCAATAAGAAGGTGAAAAAATGATTGAGAGCATCATAGATTTTATTCTTGGACCGTATGGGAGAATGGTCAGCGATTTTTATATTGAACATCAATTCATCATAAATTCAATCGTGTTGGCAGTTGCATTTTACAAGCTTTTCAAAAATAAATCTAAAGGTGTTCGTTCGGAGCAAGATATGAAGGTTCATAACGAAAATTAAACCATGCAGGAAAGGGTATAGGTATGAAAGCACTAAAATTTTACGGAAAACGGGATCTGCGGTTTGAGGATGCTAGTGAACCAAGGATAGAAAATGAGAACGACGTGATCATTAAAGTAAAAGCAACAGGTATATGCGGTTCAGACATTTCAAGATATGCAAAACTGGGACCTTACGTACAAGGAATGATTTGGGGACATGAATTTTCCGGTGAAGTGGTACAAGTTGGTCCTTCTGTCTCTCATGTAAAAGCAGGAGACAGGGTTGTCGGCTGTCCTGCTTTATATTGCGGTAAATGTGAAAGCTGCAAAAAAGGGATTTTGTCCCAGTGTGAAAGCTTGCATGTTATTGGAGCTTTACAGTCGGGATCCTTTGCCGAATATGTGAAATTGCCTAGTGAAAATGTGCTTTTAATACCGGACGAGATAAGCTATGACTCCGCCGCTTTGATTGAGCCGTCATCCGTTGTCGTACACGGGCTTTACCGGACATCGTTGCAGCCGGGTGACAGCGTTGCTGTCATGGGATGCGGAACTATCGGGCTTCTCGCAGTCCAATGGGCAAAAATTTTTGGAGCAAGTGAAATTTTTGCGGTTGATATCGAAGATCAGAAATTAAATATTGCCAAAGAAATGGGAGCGGATTTTACGATTAACCCTCTTGAAAAATCGGCATATGATCAAATCATGGAGCTGACGAATAGAAAAGGAGTGGACATTGCTGTAGAATCAGCGGGATCCCCTGTAACATCCGCTCAAGTTTTTTCATTAGCAAAAAAGAGAGGGCAGGTTGTATTTATGGGGATTCCATACGGAGACGTCCTAGTCGAAAGGTTTTACTTTGAAAAAATCGTCCGTAACGAATTAACCGTATTAGGATCTTGGAATGCCATATCGTCTCCGTTTCCAGGAAAAGAATGGAAAACGACAATCGATTGTATGAGAACCGGAAAAATAAACGCTGAGGCGCTGATCACACATCGTATCACGTTAGAGGAAGGACCGAAAATGTTTGAAAAAATTTTAGAAAAAAAAGAGTTCATCGGCAAAGTATTGTTTTATCCGGAAATTCGGCGTTAATTATTTCTATTGTGAAAGTTGGTCCTTAAGCTTTAGCAATGGATTTCCTTTCGAAAAGCAAAAAGTGTGCAAATTTTGCAACAGTTTGAGAATTCTGGGCTGTCCATAAGTTTTTTGATATACTCCCCTTAAGGTAGACAGATTAAAATATAAAAAATCTGTTTTACCTTAGGGGGAGTTTTTCTATGTATAAGCAATATACTACAGAGTTCAAACTTGAAGTTTTACTTGCATATGAAAACCGAGAATGTACTATTCAAGAGCTTTGTAAAAGGTATCAAATTACTAAATATTCTTTAAGGCAATGGATAAATGAATTTGAGGAATTTGGAATAGAGGGTTTAGAACGTTCAAATTCTTGGAAAGGTTATACCAAAGAACTGAAGGAAGCAGCTGTAAAAGATTATTTATTTGGTGAATTCTCACAGTACTAGATTGTCAGGAAATACGGTATTTCAAGTAGATCGGTACTTTGGTATTATGTCAAGAAAATAGAGCACAAAGTGAAGAGAAAACCTCACTACTGCGTTGTTACTTGATGGACTCATGATTAGGGAACGGTTGTAAATAACCGATTACTAATCAAGAGGTGATTTAGTCGAGAAATCCCGCTAAGAATGGTACTTCTTACGTTGATACAGCTTTTCAAACTACAATGGAGGCATGGAATTGCCGAATGAATGTGCTCAGCGTTGTAAAAGCATTCCACGTATTCAAAAACACTCTGTTTTCCTTCTTCTCTTGTTAGAAACGTCTCTTGAAAAATTAAACAATTCTGCACATGCATTAACATAACAGTTTCCTTGCAACTCACATTCGTTTGCATCCCGTATTGAGACAAAATCGCTAGATCGTTATGCGATGCATTAACTCCCTTGATTGAATTGATGGATCAGTCCAAGCTGTGGATTCTCTGGTCAATAGTCCATGTAAGGCTTTGATTACCAACTCTTCTGGTCGTTCGCTCAGATAGATATGAAACCCGCTATTTTTCTTGAAAACAAGTCCACCATAGAGGCAAGATACACCAATCCTTCTTTTGATCAAAAATAAGTCATAATGAGTATGGAAGGCAACAAGGAAAATACAGTTCTATTCATCAATGGAGAAATGTTTGTCAAATTAATATAGAATAAAATTCCTTTCCTATATTTTAAACTTATTGCTCTGCAAGTTGGGGACGATAAGGTAATATTAAATAAATAAGGTTCTATTAGTTTTTGGGTGAATGAGGAAAATATACGATAAATAGGCAGTGATCGTTATATTTGTAAGATTACTACATTTATAGGCGACTCCAAAATACCTTTAAATTATGTGGTAGTGAAGGGGAGAAAAAGAAATGATGGCTTTTACAAAACGACAAAAAGAGATAATATTTCTGTTAAAGGAAATAGATGATTTTGTTCCGGCTGAATGGGTTGCTAAACAATTGGGTGTAAGTGATCGAACTGTTCGTAAAGAAATTAAATTTATTCAACAAAAAGAAGAATTTTATGGAATACATCTTGAATCAATAAGGGGAAAGGGGTATAAGTTAATAGTTACTGACAAAGAATTATTTTTAAATAAAGTCTGTCAATCACAAGAGGAAGAAAAAAATGAGTTATCAGGGGATTTTTCTGTTCAAGATAATCGAGTTATATATATATTAAAACGTCTCCTATTAGAAAAAAAATTTATCAAACTGCAAAGTTTAGAAGAAGAAATGTTTGTATCAAAATCAACATTGCAAAATGATTTAAAAATAGTAAAAGAAATACTGGAAAAATATAATTTAATCATGGTCAATCGCCCTCATTATGGAACAAAAGTAGAGGGTGACGAATATATGAAAAGATTATGTTTGTCAAATTCTATTTTGAGTAGGAATAGTGGTTTTAAGATTGATCACGATTCTTTTTATTTCTTAAATAAAGATTTATTTGAAACGATTAAAAAGATAATTATTAAAAAAGTTAATGAATACAAGATAGATATATCTGATATATCACTAGAAAATTTGGCTACTCACATTACGATAGCATGTAAAAGAATAGAGAAGGGTTTTGTTATAGAAAAATTGAATAAACCAATAAAAAAACATTATCCTTTTGAAAAAATTGTGGCTAATGAAATTGTAAAGGAGGTAGAGGAATATACTGGATTAACTTTTCCAGAGTCGGAAATTGATTATATAATAGTTCATTTACTAGGTACTAAATTATTGCATAAAGAAGAATTGACGGAGTATGGAGAGTTTGATGAAGCAAGTAGTATTGTGGAGTGTATGTTAGAGAGATTGCGTATGAATTTTAACTGGGATTTTCGCGGTGATATGGAATTTATTCAAGCATTAACGTTACACATACGTCCCGCAATGAACAGGTTAAGATTTAAAATGAACATACGCAATCCTTTATTAAATGAAATAAAGGTGAAATATCCTATTGCTTTTGAAGGGGCTGTAATTGCCAGTAAATGTATTGAGAATTATTTAAATATAGAGGTTGGCGAACATGAAATTGCCTACTTATCATTACATATTGGTGTAGCATTGGAACGTATGAATGCAAGAAAAAGAAAGGTAAAAAAGGCTATTATTGTATGTGCCTCAGGAGTGGGGAGTGCAAAACTGCTTTTTTACCGCATTAAAAATAAATTTGATAATAAGCTGGAGATTGTTGATACGATAAATTATTATAATTTAGCTTCTTATGATTTACAGTTCGTGGATCTTATTATCAGCACAGTACCGATCAGGGAAGATTTAGGGGTGCCTGTCCTTGTAGTTAGTACTTTTTTAGATGATCAAGATATAAAAAATATCAAAGGTCATTTGTCCATGCAACAAGTTGATGAACAGTCTTATTTGCATCCGTCAAGAGTTTTTATTCATAAAGAATTTAAAGATAAAGAAAGTGTTATACGTTTTTTGTGCGATGAAATCTATAAACAAGGATTAGTATCAAAAGATTATGTAAACCTTGTACTAGAAAGAGAATCATTAGCACCTACAAATTTTGGGAATTTAGTTGCCATTCCACATCCAATAACACCAAAAACAAAGGAAACATTTTGGACTGTATGTACTTTAAAACGTCCAATTCATTGGAATAACAATGATATGGTTCAGTTTGTTTGCCTATTGAATATAAAAGAAGATTTTAAAGGAGATCTAGAGAGGATGTATCAAAAATTAATTGCCATCATTGAGGACAAAACAATAGTTCAAAAACTTATTAAAAGTCAATCAGTGGAGGAAATAATCGAAATTTTAAAATAGGATTATGAAAAATTTACAGGATGTTTTCAAAATAAATGAACAGTATACCTTTCGTATTAAAGCACTTGTTGCCTAAAGGCTATGCGCAAGTGCTTTTTTATTTTTTAAAAGAAGGGTAGTTTTGTTGTAAGCGTTTCCGTTGACCAACGGAAAATGCCTAAATTTAAAAAAAAGCAATTTCAAACTAAAATGAATTTGTAAGCCTTTTCAAAGAATATATGGAGGGGATTAAAAATGAAAACGATTATGTTAGTATGTGCGGCTGGAATGAGCACAAGCTTGTTGGTCACAAAAATGAAAAATGCCGCTCAATCCAAAAATATAGAAGCTGACATTTTTGCTGTCTCCGCTTCTGAAGTAGATGATATTTTGGAAAAGAAAAAGGTAGATGTTTTATTGTTGGGGCCGCAAGTAAAATTTATGAAAAGTCAATTCGAGTCAAAGTTAGCAGATAAAAATATAAAAATTGATGCTATTAATATGCAATATTATGGCATGATGAACGGAGAAAAAGTATTGGAGCAAGCCATTAATTTAATTGAGGACAAATAATTTTATATGAGTGAAAAACAAACATGGAATGATTTTTAAAGATAAACACAATAGATAAAGGCAGGGGTTGGTCGATGCAAAAGCTAATAGGGATACTGGAAAATAAGATGGCGCCTATTGCAATGAAACTAGATGGCAATCGTTATGTTACGGCTATCAAGGATGGATTCTTCGGTGTCATGTCACTTTTGATTATCGGTTCATTCTTTTTATTATTAGGAAATCTTCCGATTAATGGCTATTCTCAATTCATGTCATCCCTTTTAGGAAAAAATTGGTCGGACTACTTTACTGTTCCATATGATGTCACCATGAATATTATGACATTATATGTTGTTATTGGGATGTCAAGAAGCCTTGCGAGAACCTATAAATTGGATAGTATATCTGCCATTACATCTGCGCTTGTAGCATTTTTATTACTAACACCAATGCTCGAATTAAAAGATGGTGTTTTTGGTATTCCGGTTGCCAATTTGGGACCAAGCGGTTTATTTTTAGGAATGATCACAGCTGTTGTTTCTGTTGAGATAGTTCGATTTATTGATAAAAAAGGCTGGAAAATCAAATTGCCAGACACAGTTCCGGAAAATGTATCCCGATCATTTTCCGCATTGATTCCTACTTTATTTGTAATTATTGTTTTTAATCTAATACGTATCATTTTTTCTTTTACTAAATTTGCCTCTGTGCAAGAATTTATCTATCATTATTTGCAAGTTCCTTTATTAAGTTTAGGAAGCACATTACCTGCAACTATACTGATTACTTTATTTGAAGCTATTCTATGGTTTTTTGGCATTCATGGTTCGAATGTTGTTAGCGGCATTATGAAACCGATTTGGTTAGCATTAACTGCGGAAAATGCGGAAGCATTTGGTGCAGGGCAACCACTGCCGCATATTATAAACTTCCAATTTTATTCAAACTTCATGAAAGTAGGCGGCTTTGGCGGAACGTTTGGACTTGCATTATTAATGTTAATTTTTTCTAAATCTAGTCATTATAAAACATTAGGAAAACTAGCTATAGGTCCTGGAATATTTAATATAAATGAACCGATCATTTTTGGTTTACCTATCGTTTTAAATCCGATGATGATAATTCCTTTTATTTTTACACCTATTATATTAGCGGTGGTTGCATATTTTGCTATGGCAACTGGTTTAGTTCCTTATACGAATGGGACAAACATCCCGTGGACAACCCCACCCATTATAGCAGGTTTTCTCGTGAGTGGTTGGAAGGGTGCTTTGTTAAATATTGTTCAAATCTTAATCTCAATGGTTGTTTACTTTCCATTTTTTAAGTCAGCTGATCGCATGGCCAAAAAACAAGAAGAAGAGCAGTCTGCAGCATAGGGAATATATATTTTTTAAATACTGTTGAAAAGGGGAGTGAAACTATGTTTCATAAAGAGCTAAAATCATTTCCAAAAAACTTTTTGTGGAGCGCTTCCACATCAGCATATCAAGTAGAAGGTGCTTGGAATGAGGATGGCAAAGGTCCATCAACGCAAGATATGCTAACACCGCCGGAAAATACGACAGATTTCAAAGTGGCGAGCGACCATTATCACCATATGGAGGAAGATGTAAAATTATTTGCTGAGATGGGATTAAAAGCTTATCGGTTCTCTATATCTTGGTCGCGAATTATTCCGGAAGGCAGAGGAAAAGTCAATCAAAAAGGCATAGAGTTTTATAACCGTTTAATCAATGAATTATTAAAATATAACATAGAACCGATTGTGACGATGTTCCACTTTGATTTGCCTTGGGCATTGGCGAAAGAAGGGGGCTGGACAAATCGTTCGATAGTTGAAGATTTTAAAAATTATGCTAAAGTATTATTTGAGAACTATGGAGATCGTGTTAAATATTGGTTAACAATAAATGAACAAAATATGATGATTCTACATGGCAATATACTAGGTACAGCGACGGCTAAAGGATTGCAGGAAATTTACCAGCAAAATCATCATATGTTGCTTGCACAAGCGGAAGCAATGATTCTTTGTCATCAAATGCTGCCGAATGCGAAAATTGGACCAGCCCCAAATATTTCTAACGTTTATCCAGTATCTTGCAAACCAGAAGATTGTTTAGCTGCTGAAAATTGGGCGGCAATACGCAACTGGTTGTATTTAGATGCTGCAGTTAAAGGAATATATAACCCTACCGCATGGTCGTATTTGGAAGAACGCAATGCTCTTCCTAAGATGGAAGACGGAGATTTGGATACATTAAAAGCTGGGAAACCTGATTTTATTGCTTTTAATTATTATAATTCTACTACTGTATCTTATGCAGACCAAAATGCACCGGTTAAAACACATAAGGTTGACCAACAAAAGGTTATTAGCGAACCAGGAGTTTATCAGGGAGAAAAGAATCCAAATTTAAAGGAAACACCTTTTGGTTGGGAAATTGACCCAATAGGTTTTCGGATTACGTTGAGACAAATATATGATCGTTATCATTTACCACTTATTGTAACAGAAAATGGTATAGGTTTGTATGAAAGTGTAGATGAAAATGGCGAAGTAAATGATGATGTTCGTATAAAATTTTACGAAGATCATATTAGAGAAATTCAAAAAGCAATTACGGATGGCGTAGAGGTGTTTGGGTATAGCCCATGGTCTGCAATTGATCTTGTAAGTACACATCAAGGTTTTAGAAAACGGTACGGTTTTATTTATGTTAATCGGGAAGAATTTGATTTATTGGATATGAAACGCATTCCAAAAAAAAGTTTTTACTGGTATAAAGAATTGATAAAAAGAAATAAACTCCCAGAGAATTATTGATAGTTTTTTATTCAACAATAAATGCAATTTAACAGGATGTGGAATAATGGCAAAAGAAACAATTGACATGATCAGTTTTAAAATAATCAGCAACGTAGGTGCTGCAAAAAGTCTAGTGATGGAAGCTTTGTATGCGGCAAGAGAAGGGGATTTTGCATTAGCAGATGAAAAATTAAAGGAATCTAAACAATATTTTATAGAAGGCCATAATGCTCATGCATCTTTAATACAAAAAGAAGCAAATGGAGAAGTGTTGGATTTTTCTTTAATTTTTATGCATGCAGAAGATCAACTAATGAGTACAGAAACAATGGCAGAATTAGTTAAGGAAATGATTGAAATGTATAAAAGAATAGATCAGAACAAAATAAACTAATTTTGCTAGTTTTGTGGAAATTAATTGGATATTGGTACCTTACATGGATAATAAAAATAGTTGCTTTAATAGACGCATCTGGAAGACTGGCATTGAAAGATAATAAATTCATTGCAAAGTTGCTGGGTCGTCCCATTCGGGCGCTGTCCGGCAGCTGATTTTTATAAAAATGAAAAACATACGCTAGGCGTATGTTTCCGGATAGTTTTTAGCGATGTATTAAAAAAGCTCCCTCCTAGTATGGACATATCCCTGTCAAGTAGACAGTGTTTAAAAAGACCCTCTCTTCAGCTTCATCAATCATCGTTGATAGGGATTTGTCAGTGTCAAGGAAATAACTTGACACTGACAGCCCATCAACTAATTGGTAGACAAGCTGATGGAGGAGCTATTCTAGTCATCCGTGATTCCTTGTGTTATGCACATACCTTCTTTCTGTATTGTACAGGGCTAAGATATGTTGTGGTGGGCTTAAATATTTTATAGGACTATCTTGAAAATATTCATTTGCTGTCAAAAGGCTATCTCAAAAGGAAAAAAATGTCCTTTTTGAGAAAGCCTTTTGATTTTTACTACAGTATGAAAGAGCAGACGTCGATTCTGCCTTTAAATGAAAAAAGCCGTACGACTTTTACTTTAGCTGTTTAATTTTTTTCATCATTTTGTGAAAACCTTCCTCACCCATTGTTAATAATTCTTTCTTCATTTGTTGATTGACTAGGCAAAAAGCAGGGATTCCTTGAATACCAAAAGATTGTGCAATTTCATAGTTTTGATCTAAAACTACAGGAATTGTAATCTTTTTTTCCTCTACTCGTGTTTTCACAAGTTCCAACGATTTCTCTTCAACTGTATAAGGTACATGAACGGCAATGACTTGAAAGGTTTCAAGATTAACTGTTTCTTCTAATAACTGATCCGTTAATTCACTGCAATACGGGCAGCTCATTGACCAAAAATAAAACAAAAGCCGATAGGATGATTGGAAATCATGTCCGTTTTTTGGAACGTTCAGCCACGGCAAATCTTTTGACATTGTTTGTATCAAATCCATGTGCTGTTTCTCCTCATTGATCTTTTAATTGCATAGCGATAATTTTGCCAATCGCTTCTTCTGCGGCAAAAGGACTGACCATTCCGGACGGCTTATCCAGTTCTTCTTTTAAACATTTCAACATAAGAGGTTCAATTTTAGACGGATCAATCAAGGAGATTGCCCATGATGCCCAAAAACGTGGTTTTCCTTCTGTATTTCGGGCAACTTCCACGAGGTCGTTCAGACTGTGATGACCGATTCTCATTAAGGAAAAAGCAGCTGACATTCTTATATCTTCGTCGTCATCTTTTAAAAGCGAAGCGAGTTCGGGAACTGCTTCCTTTGCATCTGCACCAAATTCCCCCAGCACAACGGATGCGATTATTCGTAGGGATTTCTCATCTTTTAAAGCTTTTATGAGTATTGGGACGGCGGCTTTTCCAGTTTTTTTTAGTTCTTTCACTCCTTGAAACACTGTTGCTTCATCGCTGCTTTTTAGTTTCGTCAATGCTTGAGAAATTATTTCGTTTGAACTCATGAAAATTTCATCTCCTTAAGAAAAAGTATTAGATCTCTTCAGATCCAACGTTCATATCGATAAAAAGATAAGAATAAAATCGTACTTAACACGATCATGAAAAACGGCAGCCAATAGAAAAGAAGGTTTTTGAAAAGAAAAAACAAAAGGATGTAACAAAGGGTGCTCCCCATACAAATGAATGCAAAATTTTTATAGTATGAAAGCAGGCTGAGGGAGGGATCTTTTTTATATGTTCTAACAAATGCCGCCCAGCGGATGGAAAGCATGAACATGTATCCTCCAAGCCCGTATAAACCAAATGAAAGGAATTCTGTAAAAGCAGTGCTGAAATGAAAATGCCACATACCCACGCAATAAAGATAAAATAGAAAGATCCAAGCGGTATTCGATCCTTCCAGCAGCAATGCTTTTTTCCATAGTTTTCCCGGCAGCAAAAAAAGATCTCCAGACTTTGCATGTCTAATTAGTCCAGAATAGTAGGAACTGCTGAAAAAAGCTCCGATTGTAAAAACGACCAAAATATAAAACCAATAAATGTTTTTTGCAATGAAAACGGGAACTAAGATGAGAAGAATAAACAAATGAGCAATATGGAAAAAAATGTGTTTTCTAGCAAGCAATATTTCGAGCCAAAGGAAAGAAAAAATACCATTTAACCCTTTCAGCCCCCACCATGTATGCGTCTCTTTCAGGCTGTTTTTAAAAAAATCGCTTTGATGATCTTGAAACTCCGCCCAAAAATCAGCTTCTTTTACCAATTTTTCTTTGCATTCCGATTTTTTCGTTGTTGTTCGAATAATTATGATCGAAAGGGTGATCATGATTAGAAAGGCAAGAACCCCTTGCAGCAAAAAGCTGTTTGTAAATAAATAGCCGATAAAGCCGATATGGTAGCCAATATACTTCAGCCAAATCAATTCATTAGCTTGAAAAAAAGAACCATAGAGAGCAATACCGTATATAACGGTGAGAATGAAGGCAAGAAAGGAAAAGGCAATTTTTGTTCCTTTTACAGTTCTGGCACAGGACATAGCCATTATCCATGATTCTAATAAAACGATGAGACAAAGTAATCTGATTGATTGTGCTGTTAACCAGCCAAATGGATTTCCTGCCAAAAAATAAACGGCATCAGCTGTGATTCCTGAGAGCAGACAGAGCAGCCCTTTCCAAGATAATCGCCATAGTAATATGGAATAAACGATTTTTGTGAAAGAATAAGGGGCGGTATAAAGCCATATGACGTCCTGCATGAGCCCCGGTATGCGGTTGGAAAGCAGCCCGAAAATGGTCATGACAATAAAAATTCCTGTGCAAATCCATCCTGTATAGGCAATGTTCCAACTTCCTGAATTAGCCCCCCATTCAAGTTGAAACAGAAAAAACCAAATAAAAAGAACAAATATGAACAGAAAAAATTTTATCCCGAGTTTTTGGCTATCGATTTCTCTTCTCGCTTGAAGGAACAAAAATGACCAAATGTTAATCATTTGACCAATCCCCTAAACTACGTATGACTTCTTGCTTCCAGGCTGGATATTCTTCGTTGTTTTTTGGTACGGCCATTTCTTTTACAATACGGCCATCTCGAATTAATAACACTCTATCAGCCGTTTCCAATACAAATTCGAGGCTGTGGGTGGAAATGAGGATGGCGCCATGATGTTTTGATTTACGGACGAGCCAGTTGGCAAGCCATTGTTTGGAAGGAATATCCAAGCCAATTGTCGGTTCATCCAATATATATATGGAAGCGTTTTGTATAATGGCGCCAGCTAAAATAACCCTTTGCTTTTGTCCCCTTGACAATTGTCCGCTTAATCGATCCGCCAACGATTCAATATTTACCTCTTTTAAAGCTTCATAAACCTTTTTTTGAAGGTCTTTTTTTTCAACTTTGAAGGCTCTGGCGCGAAATTGCAAATGTTCCGCTACGGTTAAGGTAGGGTACAAATATGGATGATCCGGAATTAGCGAAGCAGATTGCTGCGCTTCAACTGTACCGGGGGAATGCCCCGCAATTTTGATCGTCCCATTATCAGGGGTGTATAATCCGGCGAGACACCTAATGGTTGTTGTTTTACCTGCCCCGTTTGGCCCTAACAAGGCTACGATTTCTCCTGAATGAACGGAAAAAGTTATATTTTCTACACCATCGCCGTTACGATATTTTTTCTTCAAATTGGTTACTTGGATGATATTCATGTCTCTCCTCCATTGTTATACTGAGGGTTGTTTGAAGGTTTCACTGGCCTTCAATTTTTTCTGGAAAGTGTAATCCCAAAGCGGCTTCATGACAAGAATAAAGTTATAAATAAAATGAATAGTTAAGGAGGATAGAAAACCAAACTGGATGAAAAAGAATCCAAGTATAATGCCAAAGATCACTAATTGGATCCATCTGATCCATCTGGGATGAAATCCTGTTCCTTGGTGCATAATGGCCCATAGAATGGAGGAAATGATGATCGCCAAAGCCCAATTGCCGCTCAACCACCATATCGTCGGAATGATCAACAAACGGTAGACTGTTTCTTCAGCAATGGAACTTTGCAGGCCGATGCTTAATCCTTGTTTAAATGTAAAGCCCGACAAGTAAATGGTACGATTGGACAACTCGGGAGAAATTCGCAGCCAATTTTTCTTTTCCAGCCATGAAAAAATTGCTGAAAAAAAACCTAAGCAGCCGATGCCGACATTTAAGCCGACGAAAAACTGCCATGCAGCATTTTCAAAAAAGGCTATTTGGAGAACATTGCTCAAAGAGTGTCCGGCCAATGAACATATATATACGACAAAACCTGTGGCCAATCCTGCTAAAATTGCCGATAAGATTCCAAGAGCATAAACCGTTTTTATGCTGAGGCGGGAATCATAAGTATTGACGATGCTCAGTTGAATGTCTTCTTTTATAGTTATGATGTTACAAAAGAATAGAACCGCCCCCAGCAAGATGCTTGCAGTTATACCGGCATTTTGGCGAAGGTTGATAAGGATGATGATCGCTGCAATAACGGCCAGGCACGACGCTAATACTCCCGTCATATTTAAGGTAGATTCCATTTGCTCTTTCTTGACTGCTGTTTCGATGTCTTCTGTCAATATTTCTTGTTCTGAACCGATGTAGAAAATTTGCCCGTTATGGATTTCAACCGTTATTTTCATTCTGACTGGTTGAGATTCGGCAATATACCAGTACGTTTCAATATTTTCCAAGTCTTCTTCTTTTCTGCCTGCACCTGTAAATTGAGATGCAGCCCATAATCCATTATCTGAGATGGCAAGCTCTTTTTTTAATTGTTCAGGAGAGGAAAAAGTGCCTTTATGTTTCCCCATTTCTTTCTTTGACAGGTTTGCGGTGTAAAACGTAATTTCTCCATTTGAATTGATGCCAATGATGACTGATCGGTTTTCTCGAACGAATCTTATTCTCCATGATTCGACTAAACCCCATTTATATAAAATATGGCGAACTTTGTTTAACAATCCTAGGTGATGCAGCATATTGACGGTATTTCGGTCGTACCAATACATCGCGTAAAAATCCCAATCTGATACATCAATGCCGGAATACCGTTTAATGAATTGAACTGCCAATTCCCGAGCTTCTTTTTTATGTAATAATAGCGATTCGTACGTTTTTGGTTTGAATTTGTAAAACAGAAAGGTTCCTGCAATAGCAAGGATGATCCATAATAAAGGGATGATGGTCGTCATCATGGTTTAACCTCGGCTTCTTTTTGAATGGTAAAAGGCAAATCGGCTTCAGGTAATTCTATCTTTCCTATACATCTACATTGTTTAGCAAGTCGCTTCGCTTGCATTAGCCTTTCCGGTGAACCGATCTCCTGCATGCTGTTTTTTAAGACGTGTCCAAGGGATGTATCTTCAATTTGACAAGGTGTAACTTGTCCATCCGCACGAATATACCATGACAAAAATCCCGGCGTGCAGAAATCTGTAAGACTATCATTTTGATGGTGGTCTTCCCAATCAATAATAATGATTTGATCACTCCATCTTTTTTTGGCATCTGCCAACTGCTGCTTTACTTTCTCCTTCATTTCGCACGTCATGCTTTTATATTCTGATGCTCTGCCTACGGGAATAGTTTGACCCGCACGAAATACAACGGCACCAACTTCCACCGATTTTTCGATTACTTCATAAACTTCTTTGTAGTTGAGTTGGTTAACCGTCATAGCAATCAGAACGGGAACTGATGATTGAGCAAAACGTTCGGCATTTTTCAAGCTTTCGGAAAATCCTCCTTCTCTCCCTCTTAACTTGTCATGGGTGCTGCTGTTTCCATCTATACTTATTTGGACACTGACATTTCCCAAGTGGCTGATCAGCTCAATCTCATCGTCGCACCAATTTAGACCATTGCTAAAAAGATTGACGTTCGTAAATAGAGAACTGGCTGTGGCAATGATTTTCAGGAAATTTTTTGTTAGCTTTGCTTCTCCGCCTGTAATGGTGATGTCTGCTACACCGTGAGATGCGAGTTTTTGCAACACTTTTATCCATTGGGAAGATGATAGTTCATCTTGATACGGTTTTCCTGAGCTTGCATAACAGAAAGGACACTTCAAATTGCACATATTTGTTAATTGAAGGGTGCAGCTGATGGGCAAATAGTACTCTGTAGATCCGGTGATTGTCAAAGGGTGATTTAGCAGGCCTTTTTTCCACGCTGATGTAAATGGGTGTGAATCTAGCTCGTTATTTAATTCTTCCTCACTTACCTTTTCTTTTGAAAGAATCTCCCAAATTCTTGCCGTTTTTTGAACACTGTTATTTTTGGAAAGCAGTAAAGCTAATTCTGTTCCCCTGCCGCTAAGTCTGAAATAGAACATGCTTTTTCTATCAAGCAAAATGGCCCCATGAGGTTGGAAGTGGATCGCAAATTCTGGTGAAGTGTTAGTTACCGTTTCTAACAGTTTTGACATAAAATCCTCCTTTACTTTAGGGAGCAGTTAAAAAACTGCTCCATTGCAATCCTTTTGAATATAATGGTTATAGCAGGCGCATTGCCGGATGTGGGAGCCAGCAGACTCTAGTCATCGAGATACTTTTTGAGGCCCAGCAGCTCATACATCCAGCCGCTTTCACAATCGAGGTGCCTGCTGGCTTTTTCAGTTCCTTGATAGCTGTCGGCTCCCACTGTTTTTTTTGCTTCTCCATAATCCCACCTCCTTCCATTTAAAAATGGTCATTATTGGAATAAAATACTACTATTTAAAAGTTAGCATAGTGATAATGTCGAAGTAAGAAATAAATTGTCATTTTGTTATAATTTTTTGAAAATTTAATATAAAGATATTTTATAAAGAGCTATGTATTATTCAATGCTTATCAGATAAGCCTTTTGATACAGGATGTCTGTTTCAGAATCGGAAAGCCTCATCATCCATCCAGCGATTTACGCTCCGGTTTTTGATAAACCCGAAACCATTTTCATAATTCATATAAATATCTAGAGCCCTTGCCTTTTCCTTCACCTCAGTCCTTTCAGTTACAAGCAATGGAAGGCGAAAGAAATGAATGTTAGAGCTAAAAATACATATAATATTTCCTTATACAAGGCATAGGCAAATTGCTTGTAAAAACATTCAACTCTTTTTACTATTACACATAACGAATGAATAAAATAGGGGATGAACAAAATGGTGAATGATGACAATACAAAAGTGAAAAAAAGATTGCAAGAAATTGAATTCTCGGTACTGGATTTGGTTCCAGTCCTTTCCGGGAAAACACCGGCCGACTCCTTTAAAAACAGCCTAGATTTAGCACAGAATGCAGAACGCTTTGGATTTAAACGGTTTTGGCTGGCGGAACACCATAATATGGAAGGGATAGCAAGTTCAGCGACTTCAGTTTTAATCGGACATATTGCAGGAGGTACAAAAAACATAAGGGTCGGATCCGGAGGTGTCATGCTTCCAAACCATGCCCCTCTCATCGTTGCAGAACAATTTGGAACTTTAGAGTCCCTATATCCGGGAAGAATTGATCTTGGATTGGGGCGCGCTCCCGGAACAGATCAAATGACAGCCATGGCTTTAAGAAGAAATTTGAGGAGTTCTGTATCTGATTTTCCGGATGATGTTCAAGAGCTGATGAATTATTTTGCTCCGGGAGATCATCGTCAAAAATATGTAAAAGCTGTTCCCGGCGAGGGGTTAAATATCCCGATATGGCTGCTTGGCTCGAGTACATATAGCGCCCAGCTTGCAGCGGAATTAGGGCTTCCTTTTGGTTTTGCCAGTCATTTTGCTCCAAATCACTTATATGATGCATTAAAATTATACCGTGAGCGTTTCAAACCTTCGGAGCTGTTGAAGGAGCCGTATGCATTAGCTTGCGTAAACGTGATTGCGGCGGATACAGATGATGAAGCCAAGTTTTTAGCAACGAGTTTATTTCAAATGTTTCTGGGAGTAATCCGCGGTACTTCTAGAAAATTGCAGCCTCCTGTCGAAAGTATGGACGGGATTTGGAATGAATTTGAAAAGGAAGCTGTCCGCCATCAGCTTTATTTCTCTTTTATCGGATCTAAAAAGACGGTAAAAGAGCAGCTTCAAAAATTTTTGGATGACACTCAAGTAAATGAAATTATGGTTGTTACGTATATTTACGATCATTCAAAACGCGTCCGTTCATATCAGATTTTATCAGAAATAAAAAACGAAATATGATATCATTTGATCTTTGCTCAAAAACATATTGCCTCATATATTTCCGCAAGCCGCAATCTAGACCAGCGGGAAAAGTCAAAGAAAAACGTGCCAAACTGTGCACGTTTTATTTTTTGTGGTCTCAAAGTGTTTGCGTGTCGAAAATATAAGATTGACATAACGGAAACGTTCATATTATATTATCATTGTAAAAGAAATTGATATTCATTTTCAATTAGATGGAGGTTTATGATGACCCGCCTTTATACAGATCGTTTACATATAGGTTATGGCGACCGCTTAATCGTGAAAAATATGACAGTTGAAATTCCTGATAAAAAAATTACTGCGATCATCGGTTCAAATGGCTGCGGAAAATCCACTTTGCTGAAAGCCATTACCCGAATTATTCCGCATCAATCCGGCAGAATTATTCTGGATGGAGAAAGTATTGCGAAAAAAGATACGAAAGAACTGGCTAAAAAGATGGCCATACTTCCACAGACACCTGACTGCCCGCCGGGGTTGACAGCCGGGGAATTGGTATCTTATGGACGCTACCCCTATCAAAAAGGTTTAGGGCGGCTGACGAAAAAAGATCTTGAAGTCATCCATTGGGCTTTGGAAGTTACAGGGACAGCCGGTTTTAAATATGAGCCGGTAGATGCGCTCTCGGGAGGGCAGCGTCAGCGTGTTTGGATTGCAATGGCGCTCGCACAGGAAACGGAAATGATCTTTCTTGATGAACCGACTACTTACTTAGATATGGCTCACCAACTCGAGGTGTTGGAACTATTGCAAGATTTAAATAAGGAACAGGGGCGGACAATTGTCATGGTGCTCCACGATATTAACCAAGCTGCTCGTTTTGCGGACTATATCATTGCATTAAAAGACGGACAAATTGTAAAGGCAGGAACGAGCGAAGAAGTAATAGCCCCTGACGTTTTGAGAGAAGTATTTCAAATTGACGCTGTGTTAGGGCGTGACCCTCGAACAAATAAACCAATATGCATGACATACAATCTAATAAAAGGAGAAGAAAAACATGAAAAAACGTCTTATTCCCATTCTGCTCTTGTTGGTTCTCTTTATTAGTGCTTGTGGAAATAAAACGGAAAACAGCGCTGACGCAGGAAATAAAAAGAAAGAAGATAAATCTGAAACCATTACGTATCAGTCGGAAAACGGCCCTGTTGAAGTCCCTGCCAACCCTAAGAGAGTTGTAGTGCTTTCGTCATTTGCCGGAAATGTGATGGCTCTCGGCGTAAATCTCGTTGGTGTGGATGCATGGGCAAAGCAGAATCCGAGATGGGAAGAGAAGTTAAAAGATGTTGAAGAAGTATCTGACGAAGATTTAGAAAAAATTATTGAACTGAATCCAGATTTGATCATCGGATTGTCCACCATTAAAAACGTCGATAAGCTGAAAGAGATAGCGCCAACCGTTACGTTTACCTATGGAAAAGTCGATTATTTAACACAGCATATCGAAATTGGAAAACTATTAAATAAGGAAAAAGCAGCAAGAGAATGGGTGGAAGATTTCAAAAAAAGAGCTGAAGAAACAGGCGAAGAAATTCGCGCAAAGATTGGTGAAGATGCAACCGTTTCAGTGATTGAAAGCTTTGATAAGCAATTGTATGTGTACGGGAACAACTGGGGACGGGGAACAGAAATTTTATATCAAGCTATGAAGCTGAAAATGCCGAAAAAAGTGGAGGAAACCGCTTTAAAATCTGGTTATTATGCTCTGTCGGCAGAAGTGCTTCCGCAATTTGCGGGGGATTATATGGTCTTAAGCAAGTTTTCCGGTTCTGATCAGTCTTTCCAAGAAACAGAAACTTATAAAAATATTCCTGCTGTTAAAAACAATCGGGTATTTGAAGTAGATGGAAATGCGTTTTACTTTAATGATCCGCTGACATTGGAGTATCAGCTTGAATTCTTTAGAGAAAAGTTTCTTGGAAAATAGTAAAACGAAGAGGAATTCATGACTTGTGAATTTCTCTTCTTTTAATCTAAATAGAAGAGATGAGATGGATGATAAAAAACGCTTCGGTTTCTTTTTTGTACAAGTTCATATTTGCAGTCCTGTTGTTGATTGGATCGTTTTTTCTGGCGATGGCGTTTGGAGCAGCGGATACAAGTGTAAAAGATGTTTGGCTGGCATTCACAACATATGAGGCTGGTGAGACGATCGATATGATTCGTGAAATTCGTCTGCCGCGTGAAATTGGCGCTGTTTTTGTCGGTGCTGCATTATCAGTAGCCGGAGCGGTCATGCAAGGGCTGACCCGCAATCCATTGGCAGATCCTGGATTATTGGGGTTGACGTCAGGGGCAAATGCCATGCTTGCTCTGGTGATTGCCCTTTTTCCGCATGCAAATTACTTCGGTATGACCATTGCGTGTTTTATCGGATCGGCGGCTGGAGCCCTTTTGGTGTTTGGAATTGGCGCAATGAAAAAAGGGGGGTTCTCACCTTTTCGGATCGTATTAGCCGGTGCTGCCGTATCAGCTTTTCTTCAAGCTGTTGCTGATGGTATCAGTCTGTTGTTTAAAATTTCCAAAGATGTTTCCATGTGGACTGCTGGGGGACTTATTGGAGTTTCATGGAAGCAGCTGGGGGTTGTTGTCCCATTCATTGTAATTGGAATCATGATTTCCTTTTTTTTCTCAAGGCAGCTGACCATCTTTAGCTTAAATGAAGAGATAGCAGCCGGGCTTGGACAAAAAATCCCACAAATCAAGACGGTTCTGTTTATCATTATTATTTTGCTGACAGGGGCTTCTGTCGCCCTAGTTGGGAATATGGCATTTATCGGTTTAATGGTTCCTCATATTGTTCGTCCGATTGCTGGCGCGGATTACCGCTATATCCTCCCATTGTCTGCGATTTTCGGGGCTTCTTTTTTGCTAATAGCCGATACACTCGGCAGAACCATTAATGCGCCATATGAAACACCTGTAGCGGCAATTGTCGCCTTTTTGGGTTTGCCTTTCTTCCTCTTTATCGTCCAAAAAAGGGGGAAAGCCATCATATGATACATCCTAGTGTTATAAAAAAACAGCGGCGGATCATGCTCGTTTTATTGATTTTGAACATTGCAGCCATCATCGCCGGATTGGGGTTGGGGACTTCATCCGTATCTTTTAACCGATTGATTCCGACCATTTTAGGTCAAGGAACGTTTAAAGAGGAGTTTGTTTTATTTTCCATCCGGCTGCCGCGAATCATCATCACGCTTTTGGCAGGAATGGCTTTGGCTGTATCTGGAGCGATACTGCAAGAGATATCAAAAAATGATTTAGCTGAGCCGGGGATCATCGGAATTAATGCAGGTGCAGGTGTTGCCATTGCAATATTTTTTCTATTTTTTCCTATAGATTCAGGTTTGTTTGTGTATTTTCTTCCAGCGGTTGCGTTTATCGGTGCTTTTATAACTGCGGTCTTCATTTCTTTTTTTTCTATTGATAAAAAATCCGGTCTCAATCCTAATCGGTTGGTTCTTGTTGGTGTAGGCTTTTCAATGGCTTTGTCAGGGGCGATGATCGTCATTCTATCAGCGGCTGAACGGCAAAAAGTTGATTTTATTGCCAAATGGCTGGCCGGGAATATTTGGGGAGCCGATTGGCCGTTTATTTGGGCAATTCTTCCTTGGATGATCATTTTCCTTCCGTTTATTTTAGTTCGATCACAACGGCTTAATCTTTTAGGTTTAAGTGATCCTGTCAGTATCGGCATTGGCTTATCCATTCATAAAGAGCGCATTATCCTTCTTTTGTCATCTGTTGCACTGGCATCTGCAGCTGTTTCAGTAACCGGCAGTGTGGCGTTTATTGGGCTGCTGGCTCCCCACATTGCCAGAGGATTAGTCGGGCCGCGGAATCAATTATATCTTCCGATTGCGATTTTGCTGGGGGGGCTGCTTCTGACTTTGGCTGATACGATCGGGCGCAACATCGCCGCATCGGACGCCATTCCAGCCGGCATCGTGACAGCTCTGATCGGTGCCCCTTATTTTGTATATTTATTATTAAAAAATTAAAACAGACAATAAAAAATATAGTTTAATATCGGTATAAAAGTAAAAACGGCTGATACCCGTTCTCATTGAAATGGTCTTGGTCTTATCGAAACTTGATGGAAGAACGGGGGATGGCTGATTTCAAAATTAAAATGGTTTTTGTTTGAGGCATTCGATTAATCAGTTATGTTACCGGGTCATTTGTACTAGAATCAGTTGGTCTTTAAAACGCATGATTAACCAATTGCTTCATTCCAACATCCGTATCCTAGTAATCGAGGATTTCAGTCTCCTTCGCAAAGGGATTTAGCAAAAGACTAGATAAGGTAAAAATGCCTCATGGTCTATCACGCAGAATCGTGACATATGAAAAAATTGGTTCGAGGAACAGCGTCGATGAATCGGAGAATTCAGACAATTTTATAATGAGGACGACTCAAAAACGGCTAAACGGCTTCAGCCCTATGGATGGAATATAGAGCAAAAGCCGTTTAGTTATTTTTATTATTTTCGCTGTTCGCTTGACAAGGGGCAGTTCATTTCGGGACTGCCTTTGATTTTTTATCATTTTCTTTTGATTTCGTAAAACTGGCAAAATGAAAACGACACTACCTGTAAGACAAGTGTGGCTTCCGTTGTTGGCGCAGATCGGCTGAATTCCAAGAACCCTCTGCGGAAAAAAATTCAGCGGTCTTTTGATAAAGTAAATCGGCATTTTTATAGCTGTTTTCGAGCATAGACTATAAATGGAAGAGTGGATGCCAGCAATAGCAAAATAAAAGCGACAACGCCCAGCCAATGAAAATGGATCCAAAAATAGCCTCCGAATGTACCGGCAAGGCTGGAACCTAAATAGTAGAATAAAAGATATAAAGATGATGCCTGTGTTTTATGATGGTTGGCCCGTTCTCCAATCCATGCGCTCGCTATAGAGTGACAGCCGAAAAATCCGAATGTAAAAATAGAAATGCCAATGATTTTAGCGAATACAGGAGGAAAAAGGGTGATGACGGCTCCCGCAATAGTTAAGGCAACAGTAAAAATTAAGGTGGTGGCATGGCCGAGTTCATCAGCCTTTTTTCCCATAAAAACGGAACTAAAGCTGCCAAAAATGTAGACGATAAAAAGGAACCCAAGCAATGATTGGCTAAATGAGTATGGAGGTTCACTGAGCAAAAAACCGATATAATTATATAAAGTTACAAAGCTTCCCATAAATAAAAAACCAAGAAAAATAATGGACATAAGCGGTTTGTTTTTTAAATGGACCGCATAAGCTTTCAACACCGTTTTGCCGTTTAACGGTTTTTTTTGATTGTGCTTTGGTGTTGGAAGAATCAATGCGAAAATAATGCTTAATAGAATAGCAAGTACTCCTATTGAAAATAAAGCAATCCGCCATGAAAAAAAATCGGTTAAAAGACCTGTTATGATTCGCCCCGCCATTCCGCCGATGCTTGTACCGCTTATATATAATCCCATCACTTTTCCGATTGTGTTCGGATGAAATTCCTCTGCAACGTATGCCATGGCAAGAGAAGGGATGCCCGCTGATGAAATGCCAAGAAACGTTCGCAAAACGACAAGAAAGGGAAAATTAGGACTCATTGCAATCAATATAGAAATGATTGAAGTCAGCAGCATGGATATCGTCATGACGGTCTTTTTGCCAAGCCGATCAGACAGACTGGCGGCTATTAACATCATGATGGCCAACGTTCCGGTAGAAACCGATACGGTTAAACTTGCAGAAGCGGCCGAAATATGAAATTCATCTGAAAAAATCGGCAATAATGGTTGTGTCGTATATAAAATAGAAAAGGTGACAAAACCCCCGAAAAACAATGCTAGACTCGCTTTTACATATTCCAGACTTTTCTCCTGAATGTATGTCAATTTTATTCGCCTCTTTTGTTTCTAATATTCTTTCCAAATATATGATACATCTAAAGAATCTGATTTGTCTAAGCAAGAACAAAATCGGGTAGAGAGGTTCATGTTCAAGCGGGGATTCATTGGATTCATAAAATGAAATTATCATTTTCTTTAACCATCTGGGCGGCGGGCATGATCTTGATGAGAATAAGATTTAGTGCAGCACCATCTGTTTTGGATCATTCGGCATTTTGGACTGACAATTAAATGAAAAACGTTGCAGTTTTCAGCGAAAGAGCGGGAGTAAACCTTTTCAGTTGGAAATGAAAAAGAACATCAAAATGGGCGTCAAGCCTATCAACATAGTTTTTTTAAAAAACTTTTTTGTTCATTCGGTTCTGCTGCATTCAGCGGGAATCATTAGAGTATTTTTAGTAGAACTTGGCATAAATTTTATTTGGCTTTTCGAAATTTTTTCTTCACTGGCAGTTTCTTTCCCTTTTTTCATTTTTAGAAACTCATCCATTGTTTTGTAAGCAGTCGGCGATACTTGAAGGGAATATTCCAAGTCTTCATATAACTCTACCGTAATTTTATCGCCTGCAATCAAGGTCTTATCAATAGGAAAGATAGCAGCTTCCTCAGTTTGATGCCCTTTCGAAGAAAGATGCACTAAATTTACAATGTTTTCTGCTTTTTTCTCTATGTATATCGTGACAGAAATTTTTGAAGGCAGTTCATTCCCTGTGTTTTTATGGTTGGAACAGGCCGCTTGCATGAAAATCGTCATAACAAAGCAAAAAGGTATTTTTTAATTTTACATCCCTCGCTTTGCAAAAAAATGACAATATAAGCGTATACCAAATATTTTGGAAAAACAATAACGAGGTCCGTTACACCATTTCAAAACGTGAACAGGCGGCTATCCTTTTTTAGCTGCGGTTCATCCCAACTGCTTCGCAAGTTTCCGCCGATATTGGATTTTATGATGTTATCTGCTGTTTAAACAAAATCCTCTGAATTTTGCATTGTTTTCTGTTAAGGCAAGCATATAATAGATAAAAAATGACAGCGCTTTAATTTATTATTAAGGAGAGCTTCAAGATGGTTAGATATGAAATTGAGCAGAAGATTGATCTATTGATTGATAACTTAGTTCACTTGGAAGACCCCGACGGAAAGTATGCCATCAAGCTTGCTGACGGAAGAAAAATTGACAACAAAAGCTTTCACTATTGGGAATGGACAGCTGGAGTAGGACTTTATGGCATGATGAAGTATTACAAATTAACGAAAAAAGAAAATGTGTTAAACATTATCATTCAGTGGTTTGACGATCAGTTCAAACAGCCGCCTGTGGAGAAAAACGTCAACACCATGGTGCAAATGCTGACGCTAGCTTATTTATATGAAGAAACAGGTAAAGACGAATATCTCCCGTATTTGGAAACGTGGGGCGATTGGTTATATTATGACATGCCAAGAACAAAAGACGGCGGAATCCAACATGTTGTTTTCGGGTCGGACAATCATCAGCAATTGTGGGATGACACATTAATGATGAGCGTCTTGCCAATGACAAAACTTGGGCTGTTATTGAACAAGCCGGAATATATCGAAGAAGCAAAAAAACAGTTTTTAGTCCACATGAAATATTTATTTGATAAGAAAACCGGGCTATGGTTTCACGGCTGGACGTTTGAAGGCAACCATAATTTTGCGGAAGCGCTATGGGGGCGCGGCAATTCATGGGTGACAATTGCCATCCCCGAATTTCTCGATCTGGTCAATTTGCCTGATCATGATCCCGTTCGCCAAGTTTTGATTGATACTTTGGAAAGGCAATTGGAGGCGTTGGAAAAATGCCAAAATGAAAATGGCTTATGGCATACGCTGTTATTAGACCCTTCATCATATGTGGAAGCATCTTGTACAGCAGGTTTTGCATTTGGAATTTTAAAATCGATTCGCAAACGATATGTCGATAAAAAATATTTAAAGATGGGTCTTAAAGCTGTCAATGCTGTCATTGCAAATATCGCCGAAAACGGAGAATTGCAAAATGTTTCGGCGGGAACCGCGATGGGGGACACGCTTGATTTTTATAAAAAAATACCGGTGACAGCCATGCCGTACGGTCAATCGATGGCGATTTTAGCGTTGGTAGAATATTTGTATTGCAGAATATGAAGTTGTAAGAATATGAGGGTTGAAAGACCTGCCGATTTATTGATTTGTTGAAAAAAATAACAGGGGAAAATAAATATTACCGTTGTTATGGGGAGTGGGGATCATGAAGAAAATTGTGATTTGCGGGCTTAGCAACAGAGCGATGGGGATGTTTATTAAACCAATTTTGACTTACTTTGTAGAGGAAAATCAGGTTGTCGGTTTATTGGATGCTGATGAGCGCCGAATCGAGTTATGCAAAGAAAGCTTTCCTCAGCTGAAGGATGTCCCATCATATCGAGATGGAGAATTTGATCAAATGATTGATGAAACAGGTGCGAATACGGTAATCGTGGCAAGCAGGGATGACACTCATATCGACTATATTTTGCAAGGGTTGAACAAGGATTTGACCGTTATTACTGAAAAGCCGATGGTCACGAACGTGAGAGATGCGGCGAGAGTGATTGAGGCGGAAAAGAAAAGCAAAGGAAAGGTTATTGTTGCATTCAATTATCGCTATAATCCAATTCATCAAAAAATTAAAGAAATGATATTGGAAGGGAAAATCGGCCGAGTGACATCCGTTGATTTCAATTGGTACATTGATACATTTCATGGTGCGAGCTATTTCAAAAGATGGAATCGGAAAAGGGAGCATTCGGGCGGATTGTCTATTCATAAATCAACGCATCATTTTGATTTAGTCAATTGGTGGATTGATCAAAAACCAGTTGAAGTGTTTGCTTATGGCGCCTTGCATTACTATGGAAAAGACGGTGAAATGAATCCGAGCCCGAAGGATCACCGATATTGCGGGACATGTGACGAAAAACAGCTATGCCGGTATTATATGCGCTGGTCAAACAGAAGAAATGAAATATCGGCCAAAGACGATCATATACAAGCAGACAGCATCGAAAAATCGGCTCAAAACTATACGAATTACCGGCCGGATGCTTGTATTTTCGACCACGAAATCGATATTGAAGATACGTATGCGGCAACGGTTAAATATGACAAAGGTGCGCTATTAAGCTATTCCATTAATTTTTCCGCTCCATATGAGGGGTACCGTCTTGCCATCAACGGCACGAAAGGGAGAATTGAAACAACGGAATATCATGAACCGAGCCGCATTCCGTTCCCGATTCCCGAACAAACGATTGAGTATTATCCATTATTTGGTTCGAAAGAAATCATCCACGTAGTCCGAAATGAAGGGTCGCACGGTGGGGGGGATCCATTGCTGCAAGAGGATCTATTTTTAGGAGCTGATCCTCTAAGACCGTTCGAAATATTGGCGGGTTCGGAAGATGGAGCTTATTCGATTGCCATTGGCGAAGGGGTGTGGCGTTCCTGCAAAGAAAATAAACCCATTCGCATCGAAGATTTGTTTGCTGGGAAATATTGAGCTTTTTCATTTATGGCAAACGGTTAGAAGTTGAAGCATGTTTTCAGATTTTCTGATGGAGAGATTGAAAAATAACATCTATTTAGGCAAATGGAGGACAAACAAGTGATCAAATATTTGTCGTAGATGAAAATACGGTTATTTGCCCACCGAATGCCATTACCACGCCTGTGCAATATGCACTAGACATGATCGTGCGCAACCACCAAAAAGTGTTTGGCCGCAAGCCGGGTATTCATCCGCAGCTTGTTGGAAAAACCAATATTTTGGTGAGGTACAAACTGAAGGAGGATGATTTCCAAAATAGACCTGAAGCTTTCAGCTTCCGTTTTTTTAGAGAAGCAGGAAAATGGTGCATGCACATAATTGGCAAAGATGATCGGGCGTCATTATTGGAATGCTCTATTATAGCAGGTATTATTTAGGGGTTGATCCTTTTTGCTTTTGGGCAGATATACCAGTTAAAAAGGAAAAAATAGTGAAAATTCCTGCAAGAAATTTGGGCTCGAAAGAACTGAAAGTGAGATACCGCGGCTGGTTTGTCAATGATAAAGTTTGCCTCATTGGCTGGACGGATGAATATCCGTGGCCTAAAAATGTTTGGCATCCATTTTTTGAAACATTACTGCGCCTTGGCGGGAACATGATCATCCCGGAATGGATTTTCCAAGAAACGGAATTCATACGAAATTAGCTGCTGAAATGGGGCTGTGGATCACCCATCATCAGGCTGAACCCCTTGGTGCGGAAATGTTTTTGCACGCTTTCCCGGGGAAAAAACCAAGTTATAAAGAAAATCCCGATTTGTTTGAGCACCTTTGGAGGGAAGCAATCCGATTGCAAAAATTTAAAAGACCGTTTGTGGATTATCGTTTCGCGGGCAAGGTGACATGCCTTTTTGGCAAAATGATCCGGAATTTGATACGCCGGAAAAAAGAGGAGCCATCATCTCCCAAGCAGTCCGGAAACAATATGAGATGATTCAGAAAGAAGTTACCGATCCTGTTTGCTGCATGGCATTATATGGGGAATTGGTTGAATTGTATCAAAATGGATATATTCAAGTCCCTGACAGCGTCATAAAAGTATGGGCTGATAACGGCAACGAAAAAATGGTATCGCGTAGACAAGGAAATGAAAACGGAAGAATTCCTTCTCTGCCTGATGCAAAAGGCAAAGGGCTGCATGGGATTTATTATCATATTACTTTTCATTATTTTTATTTGCAGACATCCAATCATCTGACAATGACGCCGCAGCAACCGGAAATAATTGTTGATGAAATAAGCGAAGCCTTTCAGAAAGAGGCCGATGATTATTTGATGCTGAATTGTGGCAATATCCGGCAGCATTTATATCCGCTGGATATGGTCAGTGAATTGTGGATGAATGGCACAGTAGAAGCAGACCGGCATTTGCCAACATTTATTGACAGGCTTTATTCGGCGAAACGGCAAGAAATTGTAAAGTTGTATCGCCAATATTTTGAAAAAGCAATTTCTTATGGATTCCATGAAGATGAACGGCGGGTGAAGAGTTTTATCACCATAATGCACGGAGAATCATTGAACATAGGATAAAAGGCAAACATGAGGAACCCGAACCTAACCTTTTTTGGGCGACTGGAGAGATTCCTTTTATAAAACAGATTCGCTGGTTCAAAGAAAAGTGCGACAAAGGGAAAAAAGCTGGGGAGAATTATTGAAGCAATGTGACCAACTGCTTGAAAGCCTCCCTGAAGATGATAGAAGAAGGCTTTTCGAACGTTGTCCTCCATTTTTCAGGATGCAAAGGATTTCTTGAACTTTGTAATGCATATGAATCTTATCAAAATCAAAACTTTCCACTTGCTTTTGTTCAAGTTTCAAGAGCGATTCGTTTTTACGAAAAAGGGAGAAAAGGAATGAAGGAAGCAGAACACGGCAAATGGAAAAACTTTTATCGGGCGGATTGGCTGACAAACTTGAACATGACGATTTATTCGCTTGATGTGCTCCGTAAATTTATCCGCATACATGGAGACAGTCCGCATTTCTTTTTGTGGTATAAAGAGCATTTAATGCCTGAAACGGAAAAACATATTTATTTGGAAAATACCCATTGGAACCCCCTGTCTGATGAGGAATTAGCCAAAAGGCTGGAGAAAAAATTCTATTTAGAAGGGATGAACGAAAGCCGCTATGTCTGAAAAATTATATCATGGAGCGTGCTATTATCCGGAGCTGTGGGATGAAAAAACGATTGAAGAAGATATTGGCATGATGAAGGAAACCGGCATTAATGCAGTCAGAATGGGCGAATTTGCATGGTCTTATTACGAACCGGAAGAAGGCAAAATTAATGTCAGCTTTTTTGAAAACATCATCGATAAACTATATAAAAGCGGCATTGACACCATCATGTGCACACCGACTCCGACACCTCCGATCTGGTTGACGCATGGGCATCGAGAGCGTCTTTTTATTGATCAAAACGGCACTGTGATGGGACATGGGTCACGCCAGCATGTTTGCACGAACAATCCTTATTTTCGGCAAAAAGCTGCCATCATCACAGAGCAAATTGCAAAAGCAGTCGGGCAGCATCCGGGTGTCATCGCTTGGCAGCTTGATAATGAATGGAAATGCCATGTAAATGAATGTATGTGTGAAACATGCAAAACGCTATGGCATGAATGGCTGAAACAGCGATACGGCTCGATTGATCATTTGAATGAAGCGTGGGGCACGCACATTTGGAGCGAATATTATCAGAGTTTTGAGCAAGTGCCTCAGCCGCTTCCAACCCCGTTTTTGCACAATTCTTCATTAAAAACAATGTATCAGCTTTTCTCCATGGAGAAAATTGCTGAGTTTGCAGATGAACAGGCGGCAATCATCAGAAAATATTCAAAAGCACCCATTACCCATAACAGCAGCATCGCTTTTCAAGTAGATAATGAAAGATTGTTCCAAAATCTTGATTTTGCTTCTTTTGATACATATGCAACAGTTGAAAATTTTTCATCGTATTTGCTGAATTGTGATCTGTATCGCAACTTTAAAAGGGGGAAAAAATTTTGGATTATGGAAACAAGCCCTTCGTATGCTGCATCGCTGGAAAGTTATGCGCCGCCTCATCCTGACGGCTATTTAAAGGCGGAAGCGGTAGCTGCGTATGCTTTAGGCTCAGCTTCCTTTTGCTATTGGCTTTGGCGGCAGCAAAAAACAGGTAGCGAACAGCCACACGGATCCGTAATAAGTGCGTGGGGAAAACCAACAATTGGCTATCGAAACGTTTTAGAAGTAGAAAAAGCAAGAAAAGCCATTGAATCTATTATTCTGCCAACAAAACTTGTGCCAGCGGAAGTTGCGATGTTCTATTCGGATCGGGCAAAAGCATTTTTTATGACAGAACCGCACCGGAAATTAAACCATAGGGAACTCGTTACCACATTTTATCAACATATTTTAACAATCGGCGTACACCGCGACCTTATTCCCGAAGGGGCAAGCCTCGACGGTTATAAAATTGTTTTTAGCCCATTTATTCCATACTTGTCGGATGAGTATTTACAGAAAATGAAAGCGTTTGTTGAAGCCGGCGGAATCTGGATCGTCGGCCCGTTATCGGGCGGCAGAACGGAAGAACACACCATCCATACTGATCGGGCGTTAGGAAAACTGGAGGAATTGGCGGGGATAGAAACATTGTATACATTTCCACTGGATGGGACTGGCACGATCGGCCGTGCATTTGGCGTGTCGGCACCGCTTAGCTTATGGAGCGCTGTTTTTGAAACGAAACCGGGTCAAGCTGTCGGAATTATTGAGGACGGCCTAGCAAAAGGGAAGGCATTTATAACGGAAAGTGAGGTTGGAAAAGGAAGAATCGTCTTGCTCGGTTCCATGCCAGCTGGCGCGAAGGGAAAGCGCATGATCAAAAATCTGATGGAACATTATGTCAAGAAAGCAAACGTGACAGTGAAAGCGGAGGTCTCGCCTGGAACCATTGTTGTCCCGAGAGAAAGAGACGGCCATGTTGTTTTGTTTATTGTCAATATGAATGGTAAAGGGGGTAGTGCCGCCCTAGAAAAAGACGGTATTGATTTACTAACAGAAAAACAAGTAAAAAAAGGGAAGTTGGATATTGATCCGTTTGAATATAAAATCATTCAATTGGAAAAATGAGTTGTTATTGGGCGCACCGCTGTTTTTGGCGGTGTTTTTTTATGGTAAGCCTGCTTTATTCCAGGGTCGGCTGCCACTCGTTTCAAAAAAACCGGATTGGATGGGAGTCTCTGTTTTTTGAACACTTTGAACGGTTATTTGTATTCAGATTATTCAGAAGAGATTTTACAATGAAGAGTGTAAGCACTTTCATAAAAGGAAAAGGGGGATTTGCAAGCAGATGAAAAAACTTCTGTATTTGTTCATCACTTTCACCATCGTTTTTTCCTTAGCAGCGTGCAGCGGGTCAAGCACTTCCGGAGGCTCTGATTCTGGAAACGGAAGTGCAGAAGAAGAGAAGGATGGAAAAGTGACTTTGCGCATTGCTTGGTGGGGTGACCAGCCAAGAAATGATTATACGTTGGAAATGATTAAAATGTATGAAGAAAAAAACCCGAACGTCAAAATTGAAGCTGAGTATGCAAGCTGGGACGATTATTGGAAAAAGTTAGCGCCTCAGGCGGCGGCAAATGAACTTCCGGATATCATTCAAATGGATTTATCGTATATATCGCAATATTCAAAAAACGGACAACTGGAAGATTTAACGCCGTATATTGGAAAGGAAATTGATGTATCCGATACTAGTGAAAATATTGTAAATGGCGGAAAAATTGATGATAAGCTGTACGGATTTACAACGGGCGTCAATGTTGTCGGTTTTCACTATGATCCGGAACTATTGAAAAAAATTGGTGTTGATTCATTCATTAGATGAAAATTGGACTTGGGATGATTATCAAAACCTTGCGCAAAAAGCAAAAGCGGCAGGTATTTATATTGACACTGGTATGAAAGCTGACGTCTTTTTCAATTATTTTTTACGAACGAAAGGAAAATCATTATACAAAAAAGACGGTACGGGGCTGGGGTATGATGATGACAAATTGTTTGAAGAGTTTTTTAACATGACGTCAAATCTTGTGAAGGAAAAAGCTGTTCCAACTCCGGACTATTTAGCCCAATTAAAAGGGATAGAGGATGATCCGGTTGTAACAAAAGATGCCATCGGTATTTGGCAGTGGTCAAACCAATTTGTCGGCTTGCAGCAAGTAGCTAACAGACCTCTTGAAATTCATAATATGCCTGGACCAAACTCCAAAGAGGGGCTTTATCTCAAACCGAGTATGCTTTGGTCGATTGCCAGCAACTCCAAACATAAAAAGGAAGCTGCGAAATTTATCAATTTCATGGTCAATGATATTGAAGCGAACAAATTGAATTTGGGAGACCGTGGTGTGCCAGGCTCTGCAAAAGTGAAAGAGGCGCTTAAACCGCTGCTTTCTCCGGCACAACAACAAGTTTTCGAATATGTTGAATGGGCGGAACAAAACAGTTCGGCATTTGACGGTCCGGATCCGACCGGAGCTGGAGAAGTCATTGAACTTCTTGATAATTTGGCTGAGCAAATGGCCTTTGGACAGCTGAAAGTGGAAGATGCAGCGAAGCAGTTTAGGCAGCAGGCGGAAAGCATTTTGTCGCAAAATCAATAATTATTCTGGACTGTGGTAGCTGATCATATTTGGTCAGCTACCATGCTTTCATTGACAACTTGATCCAGAGAAAGGAGATGAAGCAATGACACCAAACATTTTAAAGAAAAACCTTACTGGCTATCTGTTTATAAGCCCTTTTATTATAGGCTTTTTGGCCTTTACTCTTATTCCGATTCTGGCTTCCTTATATTTTTCGTTTACAAAATATGATTTGTTTTCAGCGCCAAAATGGCTCGGCTTTGACAACTATTTCAAGATGTTCACCGATGACCCGCGTTATTGGCAGTCTGTAAAAGTAACCGTCATTTACGTCTTTGCAGGAGTTCCTTTAAGACTTGCCTTTGCTCTGTTGATTGCCATGATCTTAAATACGGCATCAAGGGCGGTGGGATTTTATCGATCATTGTTTTATTTGCCTTCGCTCATCGGCGGAAGCGTCGCCGTAGCCATTATGTGGCGGAATATTTTTGGCGATCAAGGAATTGTAAATATTTTGCTTGGTATGTTTGGGATTCCAAGCGTCCGTTGGTTTGGCGACCCGCTTGCTGCTCTGTGGATGTTGATCTTTTTATCCGTATGGCAATTTGGATCGTCCATGCTCATCTTTCTCGCAGGATTGAAAAGTATTCCTTCATCATATTATGAAGCCGCAAGTGTTGATGGGGCAAACTATTGGCAGAAATTCGTCAAAATTACATTGCCCATGTTAAGTCCTGTGATTTTGTTTAATACGATTATGCAAACAATAGGGGCGTTTATGACGTTCGTTCCGGCTTATATTATTTCAAAAGGCACGGGCGGACCTTTAGACGGGACTCTTTTATACTCATTGTACTTATTCCTGCAAGGGTTTGAATTCTTCAACATGGGATATGCATCCGCCATGGCCTGGGTGATGTTGATCATTGTCGGAATTTTGACTGCCTTGATTTTTATGTCTTCAAAATATTGGGTTCACTACGAGTCGGAAGGGGGGAGATAAGAGATGAAGTCGAAATCTGTAAAATGGTGGCTATACCATATTTTAGTAGGCGGGTTTGCCATTTTCATGCTTTATCCGGTCATCTGGCTGGTGATGAGTTCATTTAAACAAAGCGAAACGATTTTTATTACCGCTAAATCCCTCATTCCTGACCCGTGGGTTTGGGACAACTATAAACAAGGCTGGGAAGGGATTGGCGGCAATTCCTTTGGCGTATTCATCAAAAATACGGTCGTTCTTGTTATATTGACAATGATTGGCCAAGTCATTTCGTCCGCATTTATCGCCTTTGGCTTTGCAAGGCTGCAGTTTTTTGGCAGGGGTTTTTGGTTTGCGGTGATGATGGTTACGCTGATGCTGCCGTATGAGGTGGTGATGATACCGCAATACATTATCTTTGCCAAGTTGGATTGGCTTAACTCATTGAAGCCGTTAGTTATGCCAGCTTACTTCGGCCATCCGTTTTTTATATTCTTGCTGGTGCAATTTATTCGAACGATTCCAAGAGAGTTGGATGAAGCTGCAATCATTGATGGGTGCAACACGTTTAGTATTTTCTACAAAATCATTTTGCCGTTGATTAAGCCGGCTTTGGCGACCGCATCGATTTTCTCTTTCTATTGGACATGGGATAATTTATTGGGGCCGGTCTTATATTTAAACAGTCCAAGCAAATACACGGTTTCGATGGCCTTAAATATGTTTTTAAGCAATGAAACGGTTTCCAACTGGGGCGCAATGTTTGCGATGTCTGTTGTTACTTTAATACCGGTTTTCGTTGTGTTCTTTATGTTTCAACGCTACGTTGTGGAAGGAATCAGTACAAGCGGATTAAAAGGGTAGTCCATAAGATTTTGAGAATAATAGTGATACTTCCATTTTCCCTTTTCATGCGTCGATCATAAGACAAGTAAAGAATACCTTTCGGAACATTCAATTACCGAGCAATGAATGGAAAAGAAAAAGCGGATCGCTTCATAAGGAATCCGCTTTCTCCCGCAAACTTGAGGGAAAAGAGTGAGAGCTAAAAAAACCGCTGTTATTGTCTCATCCATTTCAAAATTTCTTTTGGCGTGGCATTTTTCCCATACAGTAAGATGCCGACTTTAAAGATTTTTCCGGCAAGACGCATGAAGATGAAAACACTGATGATCAAGATGGCCAATGAAATAATGATCTCAATCCAAGGCCATTCATCTAAAATGGCCAGTCTCATGATTAAAACGGCAGGTGATGTAAATGGCAAATAGCTGCCGATTTGCGCCCATGTACCGCTTGGATCTGATGATACTGGACCGATAAAAATGAAGGACAGGAACGGAAGCATGATCACAAACCCTTGGAAATTGCCGGCGTTCGAAATATCTGTCATTGTTGCGCCAACGCCGACAAAAATCGCTGCAAATAGCAAGTATCCTAATAAGGCCAAGCAAATGAATAATATGAGCTCGGGGACTAGTAAATAATGAAAAATAGGAAAATCTATTTTCCATAAAACAGTTGGAATCATTAAAACTAGAAAAATAGCAACTTGAATCATCCCTAATATAAAATAACCGATAATTTTTCCTTGCATAAGATCCCTTGGTGTAATGGAAGAGAGTATAATTTCGGCAATTTTATCTTTCTTCTCCTGTGAAGCGCTTTGAAAAATCATCATTCCGGTAAACACGATCGACAAGAAGATAATGCCGGCGAAACCAGCGGGAATCATCCGCTTAAGCGAATGTGTTTCTCCTTCATCACTACCAGTTTCTGAAGGTTTGTCGATGGCTGTTTGTTTAAACACAATGCCTTTGGAAATGGCGGCAAGCTGCTGCGGCGATAAGCCTAAATGTTTCATTTGCATTACTTTTAAAGGCTCCTGAAGCAGCTGCAATTGTGTTGAAAAGGATGGAGAAATTTCTTTTGTTGTATAAACAGGAACGGAACCGGTTGTTAACGTTTTTTCGTTTAGCAATAAAAAGGCGGTGTTCCGGCTATTTTTTAGCTGTTCAGCTGCTTTGTCTTCCGTCATTCCGGTTTTGACCAGCTCAAAAGGCAGGTTATAAGCATTTACTGCTTCCTCTAAGGCTGGGAAAGCATTTAATTGATCGTTAACAAAAACTTTCACTTTCGTCATTTTTGGCGCAACTTCGGAATTGCCCGAAAAATTCCCAAGCAGAAAAAAAATCAAAAAGAGGATCGGCGTTATAAATAAACTGATAACAAATGACTTGTTTTTTAAATTTCGTTTGATTTCCCATTTTGCTACTTTTATTGTTTTACGCATCCTTTTCCCCTGCTTTCTGCAATAAATTTTTATCGGTGGCAATGTCGATAAATATTTCATGTAATGAAATGCGGTCAATGGTCAACTCTTGGATGGCCAAATGATCCGGCAGGTTTTTTAACCAAATGGCAGGATTGATATCTTTTTCTAAATAAAGAGTGGAAACGTCCTCTTTTTGTTCGACACGCTGGACACCGGAAATTTGTTCCAATTGGTGAAAGTCATTTTTTCCGCGGATCACACATTTAAAATTGGCGTATTTCGTTTTCACCTCGTCTAGGGAACCGTAAATAACTTTTTGACCCCGATGAATCATAAATAATCGGTCGCACATCTCTTCTACAATGTTCATTTGATGGGAAGAAAGCAAAATGGCCGTTCCATTGCCGGCGAGAAGACGAATTTCCTCTTTGAAAAGTTCTTGGCTCACAGGGTCTAATCCTGAGAACGGTTCATCTAAAATTAACAGTTCTGGTTCATGGAGGATCGAAGCGATAAACTGTACTTTTTGGCTCATCCCTTTTGAAAGTTCTTCAATCTTTGCATATTCTTTTCCCTCAAGGCCGAATTTTTTTAAATACATCCGGGCTCGTTCTTTTGCTTTTTTCAAAGGATAATCTTTTAAATCCGCCAAATAAAGCAACACATCCATTACTTTAACATTTTTATACAAGCCGCGTTCCTCCGGTAAATAACCAATTTTATTTCGCGGAATTTGTTCGCTTTGATGGAAGGTAATCGTGCCTTCATCAGGTAACATGATTCCCATGATGTTGCGAATGGTTGTTGATTTCCCGGCGCCGTTTGGCCCTAATATGGCCATAATTTCCCCTTTTTTTACCTCAAAGGAAATGTTGTGGATAATGCGTTTGTTTTTGAATGATTTCCCTAAACGGTTGACGGTTAATACCAATTGATTTCACCATCCTAACGTTCATTTTTTAACAGAATTGAAATAACTTCTTCTAACCCTAAGGATTCCTTTTGCACCCAGTTAAATCCATTTTTTGTTAAATATGTTTCTGTTTTGTCTTGTTGATCAGAAATGACGATGCGGCCGCCTTTTCGATCTACTTCTCCCGGAATCGGTTGATTTGGCAGCGGCTTCTGCAGAAAGTACTGTTTATATTGGCTCGTAAGCTCTTCTTTTTCATATTTTCCAAGCAATTTCCCTTTCTTTAGCACAATTAAAAAATCGGCAAGTTTCCGAATGTCCTCTATTTGATGGCTGGCGATGATCATTAATTTATCCCCGCGTTCCATCCATTCCGCTATCACATTAATCAGCATTTGCTTTGCCGGTATATCAATATGGGCCGTCGGTTCGTCCAAAATGACAATCTCTGTATCGCATGCTAATGTTAAGACATTCGCCAGTTTTTGCTGCACACCTTGCGAAAGTTTGCCAAGCGGCTTATTTAAAGGAAGTTCAAACATGTTTATGAGTTGTTTACAATAGGTTTCATTCCATGTTGGATAGCAATGGGCCATTAATTCCATTAGTTCCAAACCGGTAAAGGGGCTGCAGCCAATCAATGTTTGCGGCTGGTAGGCAATTTTTTGCTTCCAGCTTTCGCCGTAGGCGGCAATAGGTTTTCCAAATAAGCGGATTTGTCCATCTTCTTTTCTTATCAGTTCCATCAGCAATTTAATGAATGTGCTTTTCCCGGCTCCGTTTTCGCCAATCAGTGCATGAATGGTTCCGAGCTCGAAGGTCAGATCAATCGGGCCGAACTGAAAATCGTCGATTGTTTTGACTAAATGGCTAATTTCTAAAACGGTTTGCATTCCCTAAACCCCCTTTTCTTTTAAGTCGGCGATAATTTTTTGAAAGATTTGCTCAATTTCCGAAATGGTATAATCATGCCGGAGCGCTGTCTCAACTCCTGATAGAATAGCTTTATAAACCGTTTCCGTTTTCACTTTTTCCCTTTTCTCTGCATTGATATCTGCTACAAACGTGCCTTTTCCTTGGGTTGTTTTAATAAAACCTTGATATTCCAAATTTTGATATGCCCGTCTTGTCGTAATGATGCTAATCTCAAGGTCCTTTGACAGGGATCGAATGGATGGCAATGGTGAACCGGCGGGAAGCTGTCCGCTTGCAATTAAAGCTTTTATTTGCTCCTCCAATTGGTAATAAATCGGTTCAGGTGAATCTTTTGAAAGACGAATAGGAAGTTCCATTCAACTCCCCCCTTAACAAACATAATCGGTTTTCTTGATTCTTCTCGACATATACTTTTGTGAATAGAAAAGACCCACATAGGCAAACAAAATCGCCGCGATGCTGCTTAATATCGGCTGTTTTTTAGCCATGCTCATGGTCCAAGATACAAAACCGTTGCCATAAAATAGATTGAACAAAGTTAAAATGGCAATGAGGCCAAATAATAAAACAAACAAATAAATAACCATTGCGGTTGTCGACATTCGAACACCTACATCGCTTGCAGGAAAGGAGGCGCCGATATGAATGCCGATTGAAATCCAAATAATCATAAATGCCGCATATGTGCCAACATCTAAAGTTTCCCTAAGTTCTGGCGATAAACAATAGGTAAGAATGGAAATGAGAATATAGTAAGGGATGGCAAAGGTGAAAAATATAATAAATCTGCTTTTAATGAATGCCTCTAGTTTTATTGGTAGCTGGCGAAGTGTGATAATAAAAGGAGGCACCCAAAAATCACGGTTCACTTTTTGGTGATTAAAATCTTTTGGTTTCAACCACGTTGTTCCGATTCCAAACACGATTAAGAAAATCATGTCGAGCATGACAGTGCTTCGATTCCGGATGAGATTTTCAGGGATAACGGTGCAGAAAAACATTGAAAAAAACACGGCAAGCAATGCGGTTATAGCGAATCCTAGTTTTATTTTTTTGAGTTCGAATTTTGCCAGCCACAACGCTTCCTTCCATATGGTCATCTTCCAACCCTCCACTCATCTGTTATACTGTATATATTCATATATACAGTATATGACACTTTTTCCCTTTTGACCAGACTTTTTTAAAAAATAGTAAAAGTTTTTAAGCATACAAAAGAAGGTGTCTTAAAAGTTTGAACATTTGGGAAATTTTTTTTAGAAAATAAAACATTAAATGGTGTACAGTTGTTAAGTTGTTAACACCGTTGCAACAGCTTCCACTTGGAATGGACGAAAGACTATTCATCAAAAGGATGGATTTTTTCCATGATTAGCTTTGGGTAAATGAGAAGGATATTGTTCTTGGGTTAATAGTTGAAGTCTTTTCCTGAAATCGCCTTACATTCAGTTAACGATTGAGGGACTGGTGCAGAAATGCCTTATAGCTTAAGGATTTGCATCAATAGTAAGTTTATCGAAAAAGAGCGTCTTTAAACGGACGAAAGACCGCAAAATTCACTTGGAATTTCAGCGGTCTTTGCCAAGGTTGTTGACATTTCCGAAACAGGTGTTTTTTTCGCCTGTTTCGGAGAATTTGAGCAGATCCTTTGTTTCTCCATGCTTTTTTCAGAAGCCGACTTAGTTAGAAATTTTAAATTGGCGTACAAGGCCGTGGAGGGTTTCAGCTAATTTTGCCAGTTCCTCCGAGCTTCCGGCAATTTCTTCCATGGAATTCGTTGATTGTTGAATGGCGGCGGAGGTCTGTTCAATGCCTGCGGCTGATTGTTCGGTTATTGCCGCCACTTCTTGAATGGATTTGTTCATTTGTTCGCTCGTTTCAGCAATTAAATTTAAGTTGTTTGTGACTGTTTGTATTCGTTCTGTCATTTCCCCTACTGATTCGGCTATTTGGTTAAAGGTTTCATCTGTCGTTTTGATTTGGCTTGTTCCTTGTTCAACTTCATTATACACACTTTGCAATGTATCAACGACCGTGTTGGATTCATTTTGAATATTGACGACAATATTTGTGATTTCTTTGACGGAATCGGAAACTTGTCCGGCAAGTTTTCTTACTTCTTCCGCAACGACGGCAAATCCTTTCCCGTGTTCGCCTGCTCTTGCGGATTCAATGGCGGCATTTAATGCTAAAAGGTTTGTTTGAGCAGCGATCTCTTTAATCACGGAAACCAATTTGGATATCTCTTTTGTTTGGTTATCCAAGTTATGAACTTTTTGAACCGCAACCTTCACAATTTGATCGATTTTTTCCATTTGTTTCATAGATGATCCCATTAATTGGGTGCCGCTGTTTGTCATATCAAGAACTTTATTGGAAGATTGTTCAATTAGTTTGCCATTTTCATTTGCTTCTAAAACTTTTTCTGCAAATGAACCCATTGCAGAAGAAAGTTCATTTGCATGATTAGCTTGTGAATCCGCACCGGAAGCTAATTCTTGTATTGTCGCTGCAATTTGTTCAGACCCTTCTTTCACCTCATTGGCTGATTGAGTTAATTCCTCGCTGTGGCTGCTGACGGTTTCTGAAGCTGTATTAATGTTTTGTAATAATTGGCGCATATTTTCGGTCATTTCGTTAGTGGATATCACAAGTTGTCCGATTTCATCTTTCGACTTAGTTGTTAACGGTTTGCCTCTTAGATCGCCATTTGCAATCTGTTTCATTCGGATCATGACTTTTTTGATCGGATTAGAAATGATGTTGGATGTAATCAGTGAAATGAGCATACTCAGTAAAATCACTAAAATCGATACGATGGCAATTATATATAATGTTGACCGGCCGCTTGAGAGAACGTCTTTTCCCGCCTCATTAATCAAAGCTTCCCTCTTTTCAGCCATCTCTTTAAAACCACTTATGATGTTTCGCGAGACAGGGAGAACTTTTTGATGTAAATTTCTTAGCGCTGCTTCTTTATTGCCTTGGTCATAAACTTGAAAGACATCATTTTCAATTATTTTTCTCCATTCGATGCTTTGATTGATGAGATCCTCCAGCTCTTTTGAGTGGTATTTTTTCAAGACTTCTTCCCGAATTTTTTTGCTTTCTTCCGTATATTGGTCAAATTCTTCTCTGAAATCGTTGTTCTCATACAAAAGAAAGCCGCGAACAGCAGCAAGTCTTTGCGCGATGTTGAACGATAATTTTTGATCGGCAATTAATAATGAAAGTTGCTTGTTGACCATTTCTTCCGTTTTGGCGTTTGATTTTTGAATAGAGATAAAATTATAGGTTGCTAATATAAGTAATAATAATAGCACTAGAGAAAAACCGAACAAAATTTTGGCTTTAATGCTGTTAAAATGCAAAATCTTTTTCACTTGAGTTCACCTCATTTGATTTAGAATGTTTTACCATCTATAATTCCTTTTACCATTGTTATCGGTTTCGAATTATGGTTGTGAAGCTGAAATGGGGAATATCCATAAATTTGTAAATTTTTTTTGAAAAGGGATTGATATCACACTTTTTGGTTGTATATCATAAAAAATGACACCAAAAGGTGTTATATTTTAATTTTAATGATGGAGGAGAAGAAAATGGATCAGCCAAAACCGTTGGAAGATATTAAGCATACCATTATCATTGCTGCACCAATTGAAAAAGTGTGGAAGACTATATCTACTTCAGAAGGGATTGCATCTTGGTTCATGCCAAACGATTTTCAGGCAAAACTAGGACATGAATTCCACTTGCAGTCGCCTTTTGGTCCGTCGCCTTGTAAAGTAATAGAACTTGAACCGCCTTACCGGCTTTCATTCACTTGGGATACAGAGGGATGGATTGTAACCTTTATGTTAAAAGATTTAGGAGACAAGACGGAATTTACTCTTATACATGGCGGTTGGAAGCATCATGACTTTATTCTGCCTAAAGCGAATGAGAAAAGCTCTGTAGTCCGCGAGCGGATGAACCATGGCTGGGCGAAGATCGTCGAAAACCTGCAAAAGGTTGTGGTGAAGTAGTTGTGTCCCCATCCGTAAGAAAGCATGACGTGTTTCAAGCGATTTCTGATCCAACCCGCAGACATATGTTGAGGCTGCTTGCGGAAAAAAAGCGGACAATTTCTGATATGACGGCTCATTTTCCGATAAGCCGCACTGCCGTTGCGAAACATCTCAACATCCTTTCTGAGGCGGGATTGGTGCATTTTCAGAAAGTGGGAAGAGAAAAAATTTATCAATTAAACCCGGAACCTTTAAAGGAAGTAAAACATTGGCTTTCGTTTTATGAGCAATTTTGGCATAACAAGCTGGCTGTTCTCAAGTATGTTGTGGAAAGCCAAGAAGGAAAGGAAACATCCGGCGACAATGAACGGGACAGCCTGTGATTCGATCAAGGACGGAGGCAGCCCCGGGTCATATGGGCGAATATTGGGAGAAATTGTTCGGTTATTTAATGGAGCTTCCAGCATAAATCGTCAAGCCAAAAGCGGGGCAAATGCCCCGCTTTAGTAATATTGAAACAAATACTTCCGTTGCCGAATTTGATTAAGTCCTGAATTTTGTGTAAGAAGGAAGCGGTTGGATTGGCCGGAATTTAGGTTTACACAATAATAGGACTTAGCCCCGAATTTCTTTAACAGATACGAACCGCAAGTTTGAATTTTTTTGTAAAAAAATCACTATTTTTAATGCAAATCCCCTCTGTAAAACGTCACGTTTAGTTGGTATAATTCACTTTGTTAAATTATGAAGAAAGCAGGTGAAAATAATTGCTCTATTGCCAACAATGCGGACATCCATTAGAAGAAGAGCAAACATTTTGTACAAATTGCGGAGCAAAAACTGCGCAAGCTCAAACAGATACTGAACAGAGGAGGGATGCACGTTATTCAGGAAAACCGCTGCCGCTGCTGGCGAGCAAAAGATCTAAAATACTTGCCGGAATTGGCGTTGTCATCGTTTTGGCAATTATTAGTTCATATTTTATTTTAAAATCTATTTATAAACCGACAAGACTTGCAGAGAATTTTATTTTAGCGGTTACGAATCAAGATGCCAAAGAAGTGGCGCAATTGCTGAATTCTAAACAATCTGATGTAAAGGTGGATGAAAAATCGGCCAAACAATTGATTGAATATTATCAAAATAATCCTTCCGAATTTTCCGAACTCAAAAAGAAATTAACGGAAGATGCTCTGCTTTATGAAAACGGATCGTTCCCTGAGCAAACAAGCACGGATATTGCGCTCAGTAAAGTAGGGAAAATATGGTTGTTATTTGATCGTTACGCACTAATACCTAGAAATTTATACATTGTTGTATCTGCTAATCGGAACAGCAGTATTTACATAGATGGAAAGAAAGTCGAAGATATAAAAGAAGATGAGGAACGAACTTTTGGGCCATATCTGCCAATAAATCATAAAGTTCAGGCAGAATACAAAGGTGAATATACGAACGTGAAGCAGGAAGAAACAGTATCGCCAAATGATGCAGAAGAAGAAAATAAAGTATATGTTGAATTTGATTTAACAGGAGACTATGTTTATATTTATTCCAACAATGACAATGCCGTTTTATTTGTCAATGGGAAGAGCACTGGTTTAAAAATTGCTGATCTCGAGGAATTCGGTCCAGTTCCGACGGATGGTTCCATGACGCTTCATGCTGAAGTGAAAATTGCAAAAGGTACGTTAAAAAGCAATAAAGTGAAAATTGAAGAACCGGGGGAATCCATCGAACTATTATTTGATGAAGAAGAGATGATGGAAGACATTCCTCTCGACTCAATGGAAGATTCTGGTGATGAACAATTAGAGATTGAAAACGTGGTGATGAACCATTATTCTAATATTTCAAACGGCGAATACGAAGCGGCCTATCAACTGTTTTCCTCAAATCGGCGGAATGAAATTAGTTATGAGAAGTGGATAAAAGGGCTGCAAAATAATTTCAAAAATGAAGTTTCCGATTTAAACGTGGAAAGTATCGAAAGTGACCGGGCAACTGTCAGTTTTCATCTAACTTCTTATGACAACAAAAAAGATGGTACGACATTAGTGCAAGAATGGGGAGGGAAATGGTATTTAGTGAAAGAATCCGACGGATGGAAATTGGATACGCCGGAAATTACAAAGCTAAATACTAGAACAGAATGAAAATGAAACATGCGTTTACATTCCTTGCTGTCATGATGATCCTTTTTCTTGCCATTGTTTTCGTTCCCAAAACGCTGCTGTTAAAGGAAAGCAGTAACCAAACAGCAGCTAAACCGCAGAAAGTGGAAATGTCAAAAGAAACAAGCAGCTCGGTTTCTTCACAGAAAGAAAACTCAAAAGAAAAAACGGAAACTTTAGAAGAAAAAGCAGCGAAAATAGTAGATTCTATGACTTTGGAGCAAAAGATCGGCCAGCTGCTCATGGTTGGTTTTAAAGGTGTGGAGAAAAATGAGGAAATCATTGATTTAATCTCAAATAAATCAGTTGGCGGTGTAATCTTATTTGACCGCAACATGGAAACGCCGGAACAAGTAGCAAATTTAAATAACTCTTTGCAGAAGCTGGCCGCCAAACAGCCGTTTTCGATTCCGCTTTTAATCGGTGTGGATCAGGAAGGGGGAGACATTTTGCGGATGAGGGATAAAGTGTCTCCCATCCCGTCTCAACAGGAGCTGGGCCAAGTGGAAAACGCGCAAAATGTGTTTGAGGTGGCTTATATAAACGGGAAAGAGTTGGCGGCCATGGGATTTAATGTTAATTTTGCCCCGGTACTTGATTTATCAAATACCGATAGCCGTTCATTCGGAACCGATCCGGAAAAAGTCTATCATCTTGGAGAAAAGGTTGTACAAGGATTCAATAAAGCGAATATTACTGCAACATTAAAACATTTTCCCGGAAATGGAAGAAGCAAGGTTGATCCACATCTTGACACTTCTTCTGTAAAAGCTGATAAAACGGATTTGGAGAATTCGGATATTTATCCGTTTCAAAAAATCATTGAAAATGTAGATAATCAGTCATTTTTTGTGATGATCACTCATATCAAATATCCAAGCTATGACAGTGAGAAGCCGGCGAGTTTATCATCTGTCATTATGAAAAAATTATTGCGGGAAAAGCTTGACTATACAGGAATTATTGTTACTGATGATTTGGAGATGGGTGCTGTAAATAAATATTATTCATATGAAGATATGGCGAAAGAAGCAATAAATGCCGGGGCGGATTTGCTGCTCGTTTGCCATGAATATTCCCATCAAGTCGAGGTATATAATGGTTTGTTAAAAGCGGCAAAAAAAGGGGAAATTCCAGAAGAACGCATTAATGAGGCCGCAACGAGATTATTGACATATAAATTGACCCATATTCGCGATCCGATCGTTGATCCTCAATACGCAAAAGAAACGGTTGGCAGCGAAGAACATCAAAAGTTGATTGAAAACAGTTTGAAAACAAGAGAGTAGAAAATTTGGTTATCCACTGAAAAATCATTTACTCATCTGGGAGATATGCGCATTATTTTGTCTTTAAGGAGGAACGATTGAGAAAATGATATGCAAACAATGCGGAAATGAACAAGCCGGCGGGAATTTTTGCGGAAAGTGTGGAGCAAGGCTAAATGGACAATCCTTAGGGCAAACAGCCAATTTTAGCGAAAGCGAAACCGGACAGCCTGCCGGTTATGCACAAGGAACTTCAACACAAGTGAACGAACATGTGGAAAGAGTGAAAAAGCAGTCGAAATTGTACGGCAGTTATTTTGTCAATTATCTTAAACGGCCTTCTTTCATATTCGGCAATGAACAGAATGAATGGACGAATGGCCTGATCAGCATTGTTTTATTTGTTTTCATAGCGGCTTTAACCGCAAGTGTTTTCGTTCGCAATATCATTAAATCAGCAATGCATCACACAGGGGATTTATTTGCCGAATTTTACAACGGTCCTTCATTCTTTTCCGTATTTTTTAATGTTTTTCTTTATGCCGCTATGATCTTGATTCTTGTGTTATTGTGCCTGTTTTTGGTGAATAAATTTTTTGGATCCAACGCTTCCTTTAAAGAAATGATCGCAATATATGGCGCACATCTTACAGCAGCGATTATCATTGCGGTTATTGCCTTTTTGCTGATATTGTTGAAGTCAAACGTCTATGGAAACATCTTACTGGGCATTGCCTTTTTGCTGGCTGTTCTTTTTATCCCATACTATATGATCAGTTCCTTATTAACGAAATATGCGAAAGGGATTGATCCATTGTACTCATTTTTGTTGTATGTGGTTATATTTGCGATTGTGTTTTCGATCTTTATTGGCATTTTGGCAGATTCTGCATTGGGCAAGATCGCTGACCAATGGAGCTACTTTTGGTGATTCAAATTCCGTAGCATGAGATGCTGAAAAAAAACCGTCCCCTATTCCAAGATGTTTTGGCGGGGGCGGTTTTCAATTGGATTGATCCAAAAAATCCTCTGCTCCAACAGCTGCAACTCCCCCATAAGGCCGGTTTTGTTTTGAAAGATGCAAAAAATTTGCGGAATGATTTGCTGTTTCAAAACGGTTTCGGGCTACGGCTCCGAAAATAGGGGAAAGCCATCAAATTGGAAATGCGCCCCTCTGTTCGTTTGGTTATGCAATATCCTCTGTTGATTTTTCCATTTTCAGCGTGCTAATCAAGAGATGTAAAATGTTCACAATGATTTTTATAATTTAAAAACATGGTATCATTTATGATATATTTAGGATATCTGCTCAATAGCGAGGTGTTGGAGATGCGTTTGAAACAAATCGTTCTAGTTTTTTTTCTTTTATTTGCAGTGATTCTTTCTGCCTGCAATGCAAATAAAGAACAAGCACATCAGGAGCATGCGCCGAATGGTGACTTGTGGGAAACAACCGCTTCCAGAGACGTTTTGCCAACGTTTTTAAAAAGCCAAAGCGAAGAGATTCAATTGGTGTATCAAGCAGCCGGCCAATCAACAGAGTTGTTGCAATGGATTCCTTGCTATTGCGGCTGCGGCGAGAGTGCAGGGCATAAAAGCAGCATGAACTGCTTTGTGAAAACCGTCAAAAAAGATGGTTCTGTTGTCTGGGATGACCACGGAACACGCTGCAATGTTTGCCTGCAAATAGCGGCGGAATCTATTAAATTGAAACAAGAAGGGAAATCCCTTCAAGAAATCCGTCAATATATTGATGAAAAATACAAAGAGGGCTATGCTGCGCCAACGAACACGCCAATGCCTTCTTAATTTTCAGATTGAGAATGTATAAAATGAAAAAAGGGTATGTCTTAAAAGTCCATTAAAGATCCAAGAGTGTTGATTTGACAGCATTCTTGGGTCTTGCTTTTTCATGATTTGGGCTGAAAAACTACTTTTCGAACCCCCAGCGCTTTAAAAATGAAAGAGATTCGTTGTTGCAGCTTCTCTATATCAATTGTTTGCGAATAAAACGGAGATTTCGTTATCGTAAGCGCACAACTAAACACCCCACTATATCAATTGTTTGCGAATAAAACTTCGGCATGAGGTTGAGATGAAATCGGATGTGTTGTTGAAGTTTTGCCGGCTGTTTTTTATGTATCTTGGTTCGCCTGTTCTTCAAACCTCCTCCTCTCTTTATCGTAGCGATTTTGCGAGCTCCGAAGAAAAATCATATTTTCTCAGAAAAAAAGAAACTTCATTTAAGAATCAATATTAAATTGAGCATAAATGTTTTTTCAAAGTGTTCAACTGCTTTTCATAATCGAGGTGCTCCTTGCGCACTTTTTAATGGCAGATGAAGATTCCATCAAAAATCAGCCATAAAACATGATACTATTGTATTAGGCATTAGATCCATGATTATGGTCAATCGGGGGGAGAACTTTGTCGGAAGTGAAAAGCAGTCAGCGGTTGTTGAAATTAAAAGAAATTCTTTTCAGGGAAACAGATGAAGATCATGAACTTTCAATGAAGAAGATCATTGAAAGTCTGCAGCGGGAATTTGGTTCAGACGTTTCATTTGATCAAAGAGCGATTAAACGGGACATTGAAGCATTAAATGATGCGGATTTTGAAGTTGTCATGAATACCGGGCAGCACGGCAAAGCGCTCTACAGCCACCAAGACCGCTTATTTGAAACATATCAACTTCGGCTCATTGTCGATGCCATTTTATCGGCGCGTTTTATAACGGAAAAAGAGAAAAAAATGTTGATTCAAAAAGTAAAAAAGCTGACAAGCAAATATATTGCAAAATCATTGCCAGACCCACTCATCTTTCACCAATCTGTCAATATAAATTACAATTTAATTAAATTGAACATTGATCATATTCACCAAGCGATTTCGAAACAGCGCATACTAAAGTATCAATATGGGAAGTACAACGTTGATAAAAAATTTGTATTTCACAGGGACGGCAGGTGGTATGAAGTAGAACCTTATGCGCTTATCTGGCAAAACGATTTTTATTATTTAATCGGCAAATACATTCCGAACGGGGAATTCCGCCATTACCGTTTAGATCGAATGAGAAATGTCGTTGTAACAATCCGCACCTTTCAGCGGGAGAAGCTCAATATAAAAGAATATATCGACAGGACGTTTCACATGTTTTCCGGCGAAGATCAATGGATTAAAATTCAGTTTCATCAAGAACTGATCAATGTTGTGTTGGATCGGTTTGGTTTGGACGCCGATATCCGCAGAATCGGCGACGAACATTTTCTGTTAACAACAAAAGCAAAAATAAGCTCAGGCCTCGTTGGCTGGATTTTAACATGGGGGCATAAAGCAAAAGTCCTTTCACCTGATCATTTACTTGAAGAGGTGAAACGGGAAATCAAGCTTATGCAAAATGTCTATCAAGAAGAATCGATCGAATCCCAACTTTAATTGTACCATTTTTGGCACATCTTTTTTTATATAATAAAAATGGAATGATCAATGGAGTTTTATTTACCAAATGCTCCGTTGTCATTTCCTCTTCCCCAATAAGAGAGTGGTGTGTGCGGCACCACTCTCTTATAATGTTTATGTGAGAACATATCATAAATTCATTACATGGAAAATTTTTGGCGATTAAATCTTAGTTAAGTCCATATAATTATGTAAAAAGGAAAATGGAAAAAGAGCCATGTTGCCCCCCTTTGGTACGCACTCAAGTATATACTTAAATGGATAAACTTATTTTTGGTATATTTTTGTATGTATAGTTTAATGTTTCTTGTTCAAGATGGATGAAAAGTCCGCAAAGAAGGGATGTAATTGAGCTATTATTAACATTACATTCGATCCTAGATGTTCTAAAAGATACAAGCCCTAGGAATAGATCAATTACCATAGGCAAATTAGAGATAGTATAAAGTATCCTATTCCTTCCCCTTGCTTGAATCTAGAATAATAAATTTTTGTCCAATCTTTATGTTTTCATAACTATACATCCCTTCTTTACGAAGTTTAAACAAATATTGTGTGTTTTGAAAATAAATTTTATGTTTTGGCTAATATATGTTTGGCCTTTTAGTCATTACAATTGAGATTCTCGATGTTTTTGGCTTTCAGTGATCAAATAACAACAGACAAATATAACCATTATTGTTGCTCATTAGTTTATCATGATCAATAAAAGCTGAAGATAACTTATATAGCGAATCCAATCCATTTAACTCCCCCCTCTTTTATTTTTCCGCTTGTTTTATAGAAGACAGCTGCTTTATAATCTTGTGGTGTGCGTTGTTCAAAAATAGTATTTTTTAACAGAATTGACAGTGGATTTTCTGTATGAAGAATTTATCCCCAGATCCGAGCACTTCTTTGTACTTTTGCTGTACGAGGGATGCGTTCTTCTTGATATGCAAGGAAAGCTTTTTTGTTCCGCAGATTTTCTTTACGGTGGCTCGGCAAGGTATGTCGAGTTTGGAATTGTGGCTTTAGTCCACAACATACTGAAAGTTGTCGGCATCCGCCAGCTACTTTCTGAGAAAACACGAAAAAACAGAAAGGCAAGTGGAGAAAAACTTATTGTTTTTCCCCACTTGCCTCATTTTGGGTACTTGTCAGACATCCCCCAAGCAATTTTCTCGCTTTACAACCATTTTAGAAAATGGGGGAGTGCGAGGGGCGGTGATACCCCTCAATTTGTTGAGGGAAAACACTCCCCCTCACCCTCATATTTACAGCCATTGTAAATGTTATTTAGACAAGAGAGATTGAACCCCTTTTTCATTATTGATCGAAGGAGGCCAATCACATAAATCAAAAGGAAAATCAGAGCCGGGAACAACTCTATCCGCACCGACGACACGTATTAAAAAGTCCAAACTTTCCTTATTCCATAGCACTGAATCAAACCAAAAAAGCCGCAAGTAGTCTTCCGGGGCGTTCCGCAATGAAGCCGAAACGTTGCTCCATTTTTCATACCCTTTATTCAAGCGGCCGATTTGATAAGGGAGAAAACCGCCGCCGTGAGCCAATAAAATTTTTACATTTGGATATTTATCCAGTAAACCGCTTAACAATAAATCGGTGACGCAAACGGTCGTCTCCCACGGAACCCCTATTAGGTTAGGCATCATTCTTTTTTTCAGGCGGGGATCGTCGCAAAGCAAAGGGTGAATAAACACCACCGCTTTTTGAACATTTGCTTCTTCCCAAAAAGGAGTGAAAAATTCATCCGTCAACATGGCATTCGGCAGGCCGGGACCAATAATCGCCCCTTTTAATCCCATGTTCATTGCTTGTTTTAATTCGTCCGCCGAGCGAACAGGGTTGTTTAATGGGATGGTGGCCAATGCGGACAATCGCCCGCGGTTGCCATGAATCCAATCGGCTAGAGCCCGATTGTAGACGAATGACAATTCACTAGTAATTTCATCAGGGAATTCGTATAAAAAAAGCTGCGGAATTGGCGAGACAAGGGAATGAGAAACCCCAGCTTTCTTTTGTTCATCCAAATATAATTTTGGATTGATAAATGACTCTTTCAGCTCAAATCCCCACTTATTATTTACGATAAGAAATTCGGCATGATCCGGGGATTTTTTTTCCCATCTTGCATCGACTAGATGTTTGTTATCTTTCAGCCAAAGCAGTACATCAGGCGGGATAAAATGGGTGTGCATATCAAACAAAGCCATCCAACTCCTCCATCTTTCTTTTTTCGACACAAAATTAATGTTTCCAGTATCCTAGTCTTTCAGATATTTCTTTGGACGCACGTTTGACTTTGTAAATAAGCGATGGGTTGTGAGGATTCATACGATGAACCGGTCCAATAACGCTGACGGCGTACATCACTGCTCCTGTGTAATCGCGTACTGGAGAGGCCACTGATGTTACTCCTTCAAGAAGTTCCTCAACACTGATAGCATGTTCTTGTTCTTTTATCGTTTTTAAAGTAGAGCGTAGAACTTCGGGATCCGTTATCGTATTGGGAGTGTATTTATGAAGTCCTTGTTCGATTACTTGTTCAATCAATTCCTCTTTTTGATGTGCGAGGATCATTTTGCCTGAACTTGTGCAGTGAAGGGGATTTCTTCGCCCGATATGAGTCAAAATCTGGACAGGATGTTTACATTGGATTTTATTTAGATAAACGACACTCATGCCGTCTAAAACCGCAATATGAGCCGTTTCCCCTGTCTCATCAACCAGTCTTTGAAGAACAGGCTGCGCTTCGCGATTAATTTCAAGGTTTGAAGTAATAATAGTATTTAAATTAAGAATAGTGAGCCCTAAACGATATTTTTGTGTCTCGGGATCTTTGCTCACAAATCCTTCACTAGCAAGGGTGGCTAATAGACGACTAACGGTGCTTTTTCCTAAACCTAATGAGGAAGCCAATTCCGTTACTTTTTTTTCCGGTTCCTCGATTGAAAAATTTTGCAATAGCCTAAGCGCATTTTTGACGGAAGAAAGAAGGTAATCTTGTTTATTTTTGGCCTCCATAAACACTCTCCTTTTAAATCAATTACATAGATACATAGACTACAAGAATGTAGTATTCTATAATGTACCATTCATTTTAACTTAAATTTTTAATAGGCACAATATTCTAAAAAAAATAAATTTTCTGTTATTTGTTCCGTATAGAAGAACAATGATGTTGTATAAAAAACATTCTCTAGTTATGATGAATGAAAAATATTTTTATATAAGGAGGCTTAATATATGCAGATGCCGAATCTAGTCAAAAACAACGTCAAAGCATTTGACTGCAAGCATTTCATTAACGGGAAATATATTGATTCCAAAAACGGAAAAACATTTGACAACATCAACCCGGCAACTGAAGAAATTTTAGGAAAAGTATCCGAAGGCGGGAAAGAAGAAATCGACATTGCCGTGGCGGCAGCGAGGAGGGCGTTAAACGGCCCGTGGAAAAAGATGACCACTGGCGAACGAATTTCCATTCTGAGACGGATTGGAGATATTATTCTGGAACGGAAAGATGAATTAGCTAGATTGGAATCGTTAGATACTGGAAAACCTTACTGGCTTTCAAGTACCGTCGATATCCCAAGGGCTGCATACAATTTCCATTTCTTCGCAGATTACTTAAGAAGTGTAGGAACAGAAGCATATCAAACAGATGATGTAGCCATTAATTATTCCATTCGCCGCCCTGTGGGAGTCGTCGGATTAATCAATCCTTGGAACCTTCCGCTGCTGTTATTGACATGGAAGTTAGCGCCATGTTTGGCCGCTGGAAATACAGCGGTAATTAAACCAGCTGAGTTGACTCCGTTGACGGCGACCGTCCTTGGGGAAATTTGCAAAGAGGCCGGCGTGCCTGATGGGGTGGTCAACATTGTTCATGGCTTCGGTCCAGATTCCGCCGGTTCCGCATTAACGGAGCACCCGGATGTAGATGCGATTTCTTTTACCGGGGAGACAACCACAGGAAAAGTGATCATGAAGGCAGCCGCGCAATCATTAAAGAAACTTTCCTATGAATTAGGCGGCAAAAACCCAAATATTATTTTTGCAGATTCTGATTTGGACGAAGTAATTGAAACGACTCTAAAATCTAGTTTTATTAACCAAGGGGAAGTATGCCTTTGCGGTTCCCGCATCTATATCGAACGCCCTGTTTATGAAGAATTTCTCGAAAAGTTTGTCGAAAAAACAAAAGAACTTGCCGTCGGCGACCCGTTCGATCCGTCCACAAAAGTAGGGGCGCTTATTGGCGAAGAACATTACCAGCGTGTAATGGGCTATGTTCAGCTAGCGTTAGAGGAAGGTGGGCAAATTTTAACCGGCGGCAAGCGTCCGGAAGGGCTGGAAAAAGGATATTATTTGGAGCCTACTATCATTACAGGGCTAAACCGCAACTGCCGCGTCGTTCGGGAAGAAATTTTCGGGCCTGTCGTCACCGTCATGCCTTTTGATGAGGAAGAAGAAGTCATTGCGCAAGCCAATGATACACATTACGGATTAAGCGCTTCCATTTGGACAAATGATTTACGGCGCGCTCATCGCGTTGCTAGTCAAATTGAAGCAGGAACTATTTGGGTAAATACGTGGTTTTTGCGTGATTTGCGCACGCCATTTGGCGGCATGAAGCAGAGCGGCATCGGCCGTGAAGGCGGCATGCATAGCTTTGAATTTTATAGTGAATTAACAAATATCTGCATTAAGTTGTAGGAGGGTTATCGTTGAATTCCGTAAATGTCAAAAAAACAGCAAAATTTTCTGAACATCTCGCTCAGGCAGAAATAAATTGCCAAGGAGTGAAGCCTCTCACCGAATTGGATCCAACCATCACTGTTCAGGAAGCGTATCAAGTGCAATTGTTGACTATTCAACGAAAAGTGCAATCCGGGCAGCGGGTGGTAGGGAAAAAAATCGGATTGACCTCCGTAGCTATGCAACAATTGTTAGGCGTAGACCAACCTGATTATGGCCACTTGTTGGATGGAATGGTTGTGGAAAACGGTGGAGAAATTGCAACAAATAAAGTTCTTCAGCCAAAAGTAGAAGCAGAAATCGCCTTTGTATTGAAAAAAGATTTAGCTGGGTCGCACGTAACCGAATTAGATGTATTGCAAGCTACTGACTATGTGGTTCCAGCTTTGGAGATTGTAGATAGCCGAATAGCGGACTGGAACATCAAATTGCAAGATACAATTGCGGATAATGCTTCTTCAGGTCTTTATGTGTTAGGCGGAAAACCTCTTTCTGTTGACAAGGTCGATCTGGCTCAAGTCGGAATGGTGCTTTATAAAAACGGCGAGGTCATGAATACAGGGGTCGGCGCAGCCGCATTGGGACATCCGGCAACTTGTGTTGCGTGGCTAGCGAATAAATTATTTGAATATGGAATTTCGCTCAAAGCGGGAGAAGTTATTTTATCAGGCGCTCTTTCCGCCGCCATTGATGCAGAACCTGGGGATTATTTCCAAACTAGATTTGCCTATTTAGGTGAAGTGAATGTTCGGTTTGCTAATAAACGTTAATGGATTTATTCAGGGGGATAAGGGAGGAGGACAGAGCCATGTCTAAATTGAAAGTGGCTATTCTTGGCTCAGGCAATATCGGAACGGATTTAATGATGAAATTGGAACGCTCGAATATTTTGCAATTAACAACAATGATTGGAATCGATCCAGAATCAGATGGATTGCGTCGAGCAAAAGAGAAAGGCTATGAAGTCATTGACGTAGGGATCAAAGGGTTTCTGGAAAAGCCAGAGCTGGCGGAAATCGTGTTTGATGCGACATCGGCGAAAGCGCATCTTCATCATGCGAAGCTGTTAAAAGAAAAAGGAAAGACCGTCATCGATTTAACACCGGCAGCCGTCGGTGCATTGATTGTGCCCCCTGTTAATCTAGGGGAGCATTTAGAAGAAAAAAATGTGAATCTAATTACGTGCGGCGGCCAGGCGACGATTCCAATTGTTCATGCGATTAACCGCGCAAGTCGTGTGGAATATGCTGAAATCGTCGCAACGATTGCGAGTAAAAGCGCAGGTCTTGGCACACGCGCCAACATCGATGAATTCACCCAAACGACGTCGAAAGGCATTGAAGTGATTGGTGGAGCCAAAAAAGGGAAAGCCATCATTATTTTGAACCCAGCGGAACCTCCTATTCTTATGAGAAATACAGTCTATGCGTTGGTTGACGAAAAAACGATGAATGAAACCGCCATTATTCAATCCATTCAGGACATGGTGGCAACCGTCCAATCATATGTGCCGGGATATCGTTTGCGAACAGAGCCGATCATTGATGGAAACAAGGTGACGGTATTCTTGGAAGTAGAGGGAGCAGGAGATTATTTGCCAAAATATTCAGGCAATCTCGATATTATGACAGCCGCTGCAGTAAAGGTAGCAGAGGAATTTGCCAAACATATGCTCGCTAAAACGGTGTAAAGAGGTGGAGTATGATGACGAAAAAACGCAACATTTTGATTACAGAAGTGGCATTGCGTGACGGAAGCCATGCTATAGCTCATCAATACACGGTCGATCAAGTTGCAAATATTGCGAAAGCGTTAGATGAAGCGCATGTTCCATATATCGAGGTAGCACATGGAGATGGATTGGCTGGTTCATCCTTGCAATATGGATTATCCCGTACAGATGAATTTAAACTGATTGAGGCAGCCGTTTCTGTTTGTGAACAGACTAAAATTGCCGTCCTCCTTCTTCCTGGGATTGGAACTATAAAAGAATTAAAACAGGCTGCCGACCTTGGGGCGAAAATGGCTCGAATTGCTACACATGTGACAGAAGCGGATGTGTCGGCCCAACATATCGGGTTAGCAAAAGAACTAGGGATGGAAGCAGTCGGTTTCCTCATGATGTCTCATATGGCTCCGGTCGAGAAACTTGTAGAACAGGCCAAGTTAATGGAAAGCTACGGGGCGGATGTCGTGTATGTGGTCGATTCCGCTGGAGCGCTTCTTCCTTATGAAGTAAGAGAAAGAGTTCGGGCGCTTAAGCAATATTTAGGGATTGAGATTGGGTTTCACGGTCATAACAATCTATCATTGGCGATGGCTAATTCCTTGGTTGCCATCGAAGAAGGAGCAACCCGTATTGACGGAAGTGTCCGTTGCCTAGGCGCGGGAGCTGGAAATACTCAAACCGAAGTATTGGTTGCCGTACTGGATCGGTTAGGCATTGAAACGGGAATAGATCTCTATAAGATTATGGATCTGGCAGAAGAAATCGTAGCGCCAATGCTTCCGGCTCCACAAGAGATTACAAGGGACAGCCTTGTGCTAGGATATGCCGGCGTCTATTCGAGCTTTTACCTTCACGCTCAGCGAGCAGCCAAGAAGCTGGGAATTGATGCTCGAGATATTTTAATTGAGCTTGGCAAACGCAAAGTGGTAGGTGGACAGGAAGACATGATTATCGATGTAGCAATGGAAATTAAGAAAAAACGTGAGGCCGTCACCAGATAGGGGGAGAATGGATGAGCGCGTTCGATTACAAATCTAAGGCGGAATTTTTGCATCAAGCGGAAGCAGGCAGACATGAAGTGATGCGGATTACATCCGATTACCCGGACATGAGCGTGGAGGATGCTTATCAAATCCAAGAAGAACTAATTAGGATGAAACTTGGACAAGGTCACCGAATCATCGGCCCTAAAATGGGTTTAACAAGCAAAGCGAAAATGAAGCAAATGAATGTAGAAGAACCTATCTATGGTTATATTTTCGATTATATGTTGGTTCCTGAAGGTGGATCGATCTCGATGCAGGAGCTAATACACCCTAAAGTGGAGGCTGAAATTGCTTTTATTTTAGGGAAAGATATCGAGGGGCCGGGCATTACAGGCGCTCAAGTGCTTGCCGCCACCGAATATGTCGTCCCAGCCCTTGAAATCATTGACAGCCGTTACAAAAATTTCGAATTCACCCTTCCTGATGTCATCGCTGACAATGCTTCTTCATCAAGAGTAGTAATAGGCAACCGCTTAACGAATCCGAATCAATTAGACTTAGATTTAGTGGGAGTTACGTTATCCATTAACGGTGAGATCAAGGGGTTAGGGGCGGGAGCTGCCGTTGTCGGCCATCCAGCCAATTCAGTAGCGATGTTGGCTAATATGTTGGCAAGAAAAGGGGGGGGATTAAAAGCTGGAGAAATCATTTTAACCGGAGGGATCACTAGCGCTGTCATGTTGTCTGTCGGTGATTTTGTTTCAGCCAAGTTAGATGGTTTAGGAGAAGTTTCGTTTTCGGTGACAGAATAGAAGAGATTAGTGGGGGATAATATGCCAGTCATCAATATTCAGATTATTCAAGGAAGATCGGCGGAAAAAGTGAAAGAAGTCATTCAAAATGTGACGGAGACCATATCTGTCACACTAGATGTTCCGAAAGAAAGAGTACGCGTGATTGTAACAGAAGTTCCAAAAACCCATTGGGGAATTGGGGGAACTCCTGTGTCTGATATGCTGAATCGGTAAAACTATCCTAATAATGGGGGAATGGAAAATGACGCTTGAATTAGGGATGCTTGTTCCACATACGCCACGTATGTGTTTTGAAGATAAAGCTCCAGACTTCCAAAAAGAGTTAGTAGAGGGGATGCATAAAGCAGCAAACGTCATTAAGGGAATACAGCCAGATGCGATCGTTCTTGTTTCGTGTCACTGGATGTCCAGTTTTCAACATTTTGTCGACGCCACACCGGATCATAAAGGAATTTTAACGGCATTTGAGTGTCCAGAATTGATTTCGGACGTTCCTTATCACTATCCAGGCGACGAGACATTAGGCACCCAATTGGTTGAAGCAGGGAAATCGGCAGGGCTATCGGTCGTAAAGGTCAATGACCCAACATATATATGGGATTACGGCACCGTGGTGCCGCTCCGCTATCTTGTCCCTAATGAAGATATACCGATCATCAATCTGTCTGTCACTTGGGCAGCCAATTTGGAAGAGACATATTTATGGGGAAAACAAATAGGGAAAGTGTTAAGAGAAAGTGATAAAAAAGTAATTTTTGTTAGCAGCGGCGCCCTTTCTCATAATTTAATAAGAAAACCGGAAGCAATGCCGTCCCTGTCTGAACAGGCCCTTGATCGCCAGTTCCTGCATTATCTCCAAAACAATGATCTTTTATCGGCATGGAACATGCTTCCTCAGTATGCGAGAAGCGCTGTCGTGGAATCAGGAGGACGTCACTTGGCGATGTTATTAGGAGTGCTCGAGAAAACGCGCAAAAGCCATTTCTATGGTTATGGCCAATCATCGGGAAGCGGCAACGTTGTTATCACACTTGAGCCTCAATATTCAAAGAACGATCATAAACAATTGTCTTATAACATAGATACGAAGTAAAAAGAAAAGGAAATCTAATCGATGATGATCTACTAAATCATTTATTCCCGCAGTCTAAGATGATTGCAACAAGGAACGCCGTTAAGGGGGCATTTCTTGTTGTTTTCTTTTTAATAGCTAAAGTTAATGCCGAAAAAAGAATAATAGAGAAAGGCAAAATAAAAAAGGTGATTGAACTTATCGCACCCGATGCTGCAACATCGGAAGGGGCCATCACACAAAAAAAGTCAATAAAAAAATGTCCAGGGAAAGTATATCCCAAAATAGCACGAATTACCACAGAATTGCAAGTAAAGTATTTTCTGCATTCTTGATGTGAGGGTGAGGGATACGGCCATAGCCGAACTGAAAAAGATTTTAGGGCATGGCTTTTTTTGTTGCTTGCGATCCGGAATATCAAAAACCCCAAACGTTTTCCAGTGTCGATGAAATGAATCGGCATAACACGGGAATGAAAACGCGCGTTCATTTTACGATGGCGGAGCTGCGGATTTTGAACGTTATGGCGAAACGCTCGTGCAAATTGATCGGGGCTTGCTGGCTGTAAAAAGCAAATATCATGAAATTGGCCAACTTTGGATCGGAAATCTTTCTATTGGCCGGAAGGGCTTTTTCGTTTTCAAAATGCCGAATAGTTCTGATAAACGTTGCTTCTTTATACTTCCACCTTTCCTTTGGTACCGTCAAGAATTTTGTGTAATGTAATGATGCATGTTTTCTCTGAAATGGATTTTAGTCGGATTAGAATATATAAAAAAGAATCACCCTATTTGTATATTTTTATTTTATATAAGCAGCATGATTGAAGAGACCAACGCAAAAGATCGTTTGACCATAAACGGAATACCATATATCTTTATTTGTTCGATGCGAATGTATATACGGCAGCACAAAAGGGGAGCCTAAACGATCACAATGAAAATCGTGCCTAATATTTCTGACGTCGTTAAAGAGCTAACCATCGGAAAGCGCCCCGTCATGATATAACCATAATTCAAATACAAGTAAGACATGTTGGCTATACTGAGTATGGCGTATGATTCCATTTAAGATATATTTGGATTTGTACGGGTACATCAAAAATATTAAAACAACCACAAACCATACGTGGACAAATCGTTGCAAAAAGATTTCAAAGTTACCGAAAAATCCTGTGTACAAGTGAAAAATACTAAGTCCATATAAAAACTCTTGCGCAGCATCGACCATCGCATCTTGTTCCCTTCTTTAAAATGTAACCCCATCGCTTATATGGACTTATATCTGCCATAGCGATTGTTTTAACAACCCTTGCTCCTTATCATTTTTCCGCACCTAAATGGAAATGGAATCTCGATATCAAACGACAAATCATTGCATGAATACTCTCAAGAACTGGATCGGCTTTTTTCAGTTTCCTAAATTATTGTAAATGATTTTTGTAAGCTCATAGACTAGCTTCTCTGAAGAGTTCTTGTTGGCAATGACAACCAATGGAGATTAAATCGTTTGCACCTCCTTATCTACTCCCTTATAAACACCTGGAGGTATCCTACCTCTACCAATCCAGGATTTTGTTTTACTAGATCTTCGATTTTGTCGTCCAGAAGCGAAACTAAGATCCGTATAGTACAGCAAACGGAAGAGGAACCGTCAGAACATGGCATCAAGACGTCCGTCTTTCATTTCTAGCAAAACTTGATGGTAGTCGGATCATCCCATTCATCATCGAAAGCCACACCAACTTTCCTCATTTTATACATGCTCCACATTATGTTAGTAAATTTTTAATGATGAAAAATAAAATACAACTTTTTCGTTATAAAAAGAAAACATAAGGAAAAATTTTCGACTAGGGGATTCACAATATGGCGCAACTAAAGTTGCTTTCTTCTGTGCGGAACGCTATAAGAGTGATGCGCCAGTTTTCTTTTGCTGAACCTGAACTTGGAATAACTTTATTAAACGCACGGATGGGAATATCTAACAGTTCAATCTACCGAATTTTACAGACTTTATCACAGAACATATTATTCAACAAAACCCGAAAACAAAAAAATACCATCTTGGATTGCCTGCTTTTGAAATTGATTGCGTCGTCTATTATGATATCCAAGTGTGTCAAGAGGTTCTTCCTTTATTGTAAAAAATGCTATCCAAAGTCCCTGGTGTCATCAAATTAGTAGTTTATTAAAGTAACGTTCGTCTACTATCAAGAAAATGATCGGACTCCAAAAAAACTTTCACAACTAGAGAAGCTAGGAAGGATTTGTTTGGACAATAACCAATCGGGGCAAATCTGCGGACGGACAAAGTCAAAGGAACGTTTTATCAAGAAAAAGAAGCGCTTTTTTTTTTTCGGCCGTGCAGCGACATCCCCCGCCAAAAAGCAGAAGAAAAGGAATATAGGGTCACTCTATCCGGCAATGCCCACATTTGTTGCCTCCTAGATAAGAAAAAGGTGTGTTTTCTGAGGAAGAAAACACACCTTTTGTACGTTGGATAGTAAATTTGCTAGCATTTCGCTTTCCTTCTTTGGCAATTCATTGCCTCCGATAACTGTTCTTATCCTAGGTGGCTGTTATATTGTATATTGTTCCAATGTCGATGGTGCAAACAGATCTTCAATTTTTAGACGATTTTTAATTAGTCCCTGTTCATAAGAATAAGTGACAGCTGCTTCTAACGTCTTGCGGTTTTTCTCTACGCCATATGGCCAGAAATCTTCTCCCATCAACTCTTGGGTATTTTCCCATTCGGATACGAACCAAGGCATGGTCACCTTCAATGCTGCCGTTTGTTTAAATCCTTCATACACCTTTTGTTTGGCTTCCTCAAAAGCCTGGTATAGATTTGCGGCGACCCACGGGTGTTTTTCCAATATTTCATCCTTGATGACAACGACATGCATAATTGGGAAAATTCCCGTTCGTTTGTAGTAATCTTTTTCTACCGACACATAATCGGAAAACAAACGCTGCACATGAGGGGATCCGTTCAAGAAGCAAGATGGCGCGCGCGGGGCGATCAGCGCATCAATTTCCCCCGATTCAAGCATTTCATTCAATGTTTTATGTTCATGAATCGACTGAATGTGGATTTCCGGAGGCAACTCCAGCTTCACTTTTTCAATTCGCCCCGGCGTCTCTTGCCCCCCCGTATACCAATGGATGTCCGCCGGATGGACGCCGTAATCGTGATGCAAGATCCCGCGAATCCACAGGCAAGCTGTTAGCTGGTATTCAGGAACTCCGACGCGTTTGCCGCGCAGATCAGCCGGTTCCTTTATTCCGGAATTTTTATTTATATAAATACCGGAATGGCGGAAAAAACGCGATATAAATACAGGGATCGCTTTGAATTTCGGATGCCCGCTGTCTTTGGCGATCAAATAAGAAGACAGCGATAATTCGGAAATATCAAACTCTTGGTGGCGCATCATTCTCCAGAATGTTTCTTCAACCGGCATATTAATCCAATTTAGATCGATGCCTTTTGCTTGAACTGTTCCATCAGCCAATGCTTGAATCCGATCATAATTCCAGCATGCAAAGCTTAATGGCAATTTGGACACTTTTTTCCCCCTTTCTCGCTACCGCTGGTAATTTACTATCATTAGCTGCAAATGAATAAATTACATTATAATAATAGCCTTTTTATTAGTGTCCCCAGGCGATTGGCGGGGAACGATCTGTTCTGAATGACCTGTTGCGTCTGCAATAAAGGCGATGTTTCTCCGATGATCACTAAACTCAATCTGCCCGCTTGTTTCATAACCCAGCTTTAGATGCCAGGTCTGTTGAGAAGTATGAAAAACATTTTTACGTCCCACCTCCTTTGTTACAAAGAATCTCTGTTTCTCTTGTTTATTTACCCATGTATGCGAAAAAATTGCCTAAGTGCAGTTCCTAAATTTATTGTTACTTGAATTTTTTGAACGTACAACATACGGTTCTTCCATATGGAACAAAAGTTATTCAATGTAAGTTTTTTCGATCGTTTTATTTTGCGGTCAATGATAGACTCGGCTGGGAGCATTCGACCCTTGGAGTTTAGCGTCCTTCGTGAACAAGACGTCTTCGGTATATTGAATATACTAATTCTTTTTGCTAAATTTATAAATAAATTAAATATTTAAAATATTCCAAAATTTATTTTTAGATTTGGAAGGGGTGTTTTTTATGGCTGACAAAGCAGGATTATTATCTTCCGTTCACAATGCTATCCGCATTTTGCAAACATTTTCGTTGTCCGAAACGGAGTTGGGGATTAGTGAATTGAGCATGCGCCTAGGATTGGCAAAGAGCACCGTATTTCGTCTCATGAAAACATTAAATGCTGCTAATTTAGTGGAAAAAAATGATGAAACCCAGAAATATCATTTAGGGATCGCTGCGTTTGAACTGGGATTCATCGTTTATCATTCCATGGAGCTGCGCCGTATAGCATTCCCCATTTTAGAAAAGTTAGCAAAATCAATTCGGCGGGTCGTGCGACTGGGGGTTTATGACAACGGGGGAGTTGTATATTTGTGCAAACGGATTCATGACGACAATAATGGAACAATTTCCAAAATTGGCGAACGGGTTCCCAGTTATTGCACCGCAATAGGCAAAGTCCTGTTAGCACATCAAGATGAAGAAGAAATCGAACGGGTAATTCATGGATCTTTGACTGCATATACGAATAAAACCATCGTATCCCCTCATAAATTAAAACAACAAATGATCGATATCAAAAATAGGGGATATGCGGTCACAATGGAAGAGCTGAGAAAAGGAATTTCTTCCGTAGCAGTGCCAGTCTATAATGATATGGGAAAAATCATCGCTGCCATTAGTATTACAGGTTCAAAATTCCATTTCTATCCTAATCATATCCAACAGTATGTGAATGAATTGCGGACATGCAGCCGACTAATAACAGAACGCTTGGGAATGGGGTATTAATAAAGTAAAAATATGTAAATCTACACTGAAGATTCTGTGGATGAATGTTCAAAACAATCATCCCTTTTTTATATAATTGAACTCCACATCTCTAAAAGCAACGACGTTCCTAGCTAAATCTCCAACAAGAGTATATTAGCAGTCGCCATTTTATGTTCAGACACCGCCTCCTCACCTGCTGATTGGTTAAAAAGCAATTTTACTTCCAATTTTTGTTCAATGAGCAACCTACGAAAGCAATAAGAATCATTTCATGAAAAAATATGTTTTCGAATGATCGTTCCGCATATAGAAACGATGTTATCCTAATCGTATTTGTTTTATGAGAAGATAAGGATATATCATGGAAATTCAGGATCGAAAAACAAGGAAAGGAGCAATAGCCATGAATGGAACGATCATTCTCGCATGTTAGGTACAAAAAAATGAAAGCGATTACCATATTGAAAAAGTTGGGGAGAATCTAAACAGTAAGCCAAATTCCAAACCGTAAACTGATGGCCATTTAAAAAAATCACGGGAGGGACGATTGGTGAGTAAATTTCCAAAAAAACGTCCATGTTTCATTATCGCTTCATTGCTTCTTTTGTATACGCTCGTAGTCGGTTGCAGCTATAATCAAACATCTTCTACTAGCGACACAAAGGATGCGTCTGGCGAAACATTAACTATAAAGCTAGGGCTTTCCTCTTCCAATGCTAGTTATCTTCCGCTTTTTGTAGCAAAAGAAAAAAATTTTTTCCAAAAGAAAGGCCTTAATGTTGAGTTTTCCAAAGTACAAGGGGGCGTAACTGCCCTTCGCGGCCTGCAAACAGGTGATTTCCAAATAATATCCAGTTTGCCTGAATCCATTATTACCGGGGTGGCACAAGGGGCAAACATGAAGATCATTGGAACACTAGACAATAAATCAATGTATTCGATTTACTGTACTTCGGATATCCAACGTCCGCAAGATTTGAAGGGAAAGGTCATCGCGACCAATCGTCCCGGCAACGGAACGGATATTCAGCTACGCTGGTGGTTGAAGAAGAACGGTTTAGATCCGAACAAAGATGTCCGCATTATCGAAGCAGGAGAAAACTCCACTCGTCTGCAGGCGCTAATCAGCGGACAGGCAAAAATGACCATTTTAAGCCAACCGGCAGACTTAAAAGCAGAGGTTGCGGGATTAAAGAAATTAGTATTGATGAGAGACGAATTGAAACACTACAATCACAACATGTTGATTGCCAATGGAGATTTCGTGAAAAATCAGCCAAAATTAGTAAAAGATTTTATGGCGGCCGTAGGCGAAGCTACTGACTATATTAAGAATCCGGAAAATCGTGATGAAGTGATCCAACTACTCATGGACGAATTGAAAATGAAAAAGGAAGATGCGGAAAAATCGTTAGACTTTGTTCTTCCTGCATTGGCAGATGAAGGAAAGGCGAGCATCGAAGGGTTAAAATGGGCGATTGAGACAACGAAGCAAGCCGGAATACTCAAAGGAAACGTGTCGGTCAATCAGTTAATCGATAAAATAGTTTTCCAAACTGATTGAAGGATTTCGGTATGCTGAAATTATGTGCGATAGGGGTGAGTTCAATGACGAAAACGCCGCCAAGAACGAAGACACCCATTTTAAAATTTGATTCGATCAATGTCATTTACAATGAAGGGAAGCCTAATCAAGTTCACGCGCTAAAGGATGTGTCTGGCGAGATTTATGAAGGGGAGTTTATTTCGATTATCGGACCAAGCGGTTGTGGAAAAAGCACTTTTCTTCATACGTTGGATGGATTAATTCCCCCTACATCTGGAACCATTTTTGTAAATGGTTCCCCTGTGCACGGGCCGGATCGTGACAGGGCGATGGTGTTTCAAGATTTTGCATTAATGCCGTGGCAAACAGTTTATCAAAATGTTGCGTTTGGCTTAAAGTTGGAAGGGAAGCCTGATCGCAAAATTCGCGACCGTGTCATGCATTATATAAAGCTCGTAGGTTTAGAAGGTTTTGAAAATAAGTATCCTCATCAACTTTCGGGAGGAATGAAGCAACGAGTAGGAATCGCCCGCGGTTTTGCGGTCGAACCAAAAATATTACTGATGGATGAACCTTTTTCCGCAATAGACGAACAAACCCGGGAGATCATGCAGGAAGAAATGTTGAAGATTATGCTTCATGAGAAAAAAACGGTTGTTTTTATTACTCACTCTATTGACGAAGCGGTATTCCTATCTACTCGAATTTTTCTGATGTCGGTTCGTCCAGGGCAAATTGTTGATGAAGTAAAAATTGACATTCCTTATCCGAGAACGCTAGAAACGAAAGCGTTGCCGGAATACCAAAAATATAAGCAAATCATTTGGAACCATCTCAAAGGAGAAGTAAGAAGGCAATACAGAAAGGGGGAAGCATAATGCAAAAAACAGAGATCTCCGTTCGTTCTGCTTCATTAAACAATAAGGTAAAGCGGATTCCTCCATCCATTTCTTACCCAATGGTGACATTGATCATCATATTGGTTATTTGGGAGTTATGCGGTTGGTTGAATTGGATAGATCCGTTCATGTTCAGTTGGCCTAGCAAAATTTTGATCCAAATGTGGGATTTTACTTTATCAGGAGAAGTTTTTAAGCATCTTGCTGTTAGCGCGATAGAAGTCAGCTTTGGGTTTGCCATGGCTTTAATTGGGATTCCAATTGGATTGATGATGGGATATTGGAAAAAGCTCGAACTTGCTTTTGACCCGTTTGTGACAGCGCTGTATACCACTCCAATGATTGCGTTGACCCCGCTGTTCGTACTATGGTTTGGGTTAGAAACTTTGTCTAAAGTGATGATGGTATTTGCTTTATCCATTTTTCCGATCTTGATTAATACGATGTCCGGGGTAAAAATGACCGATGCGTCGCTGATTAAAGCAGCGCGTTCCTACGGGGCGAGCGAATTTCAAATATTTAAAGAGGTAATTTTTCCTTCGGCTATTCCGTTAATCATTACAGGAATCCGTTTGGCCATTGGCCGGGCGTTAATTGCCGTGGTCGTTGCTGAAATGCTATCGGGGAATGTCGGAATCGGTTTTGCCATCAGGCACGCTTCCGAATTGTTCCAAACGGCTGAATACTTAGCCTATGTCGTTGTTCTGATGATCGTGTCTGTTTTGTTAACAGAGCTGTTAAAAATTTTAGAAAAGAAGTTAGCCCCATGGCGCTATCATTAATCAGCATGTTGATTACAACGGCTTCCTTTTACAATGCGATGCGCATATACGGCAGCACAGAAGGGTGCCCCATCGCTTTCGGGCACCCTCATTTTCTTTGCACCCATCGCGGGAGAGCCTTACCAGTTCCGTATTAACGGACGAAAAAGCGGAAAAGGCCGTCGTATATAATCCCCGTAATCCTTCCGTACAGCGCAATAGCTTGCATCAGTTACATCGTCTATCAAACGGTGCGTTAGTGTGCGAGATGCCGGCAAATCATCTTGTTTGCCGACAAAATTCTTTCTGATGTTCCATATATAGGAACATATTATGTTGACGGTAAAATGCACATTTTATAATAAGTGTACAACAATCCATTCCATTGTATGGAACAGAAAGGGAGAGGTGTATGTTAAAGAAAGAGGATAACGAAAAACTTTGCAGAGTCGGTCCGGGGACTCCGATGGGAAAAGTGTTCAGACGTTACTGGATTCCAGCTTTGTTGTCGGAAGAAGTGCCAACAGCGGACTGTCCGCCTGTAAGACTGCGATTGTTAGGCGAAGATTTGGTTGCATTTCGTGACTCGGAAGGAAAGGTTGCTATTTTGGATGCATACTGTGCACACCGCAGGGCTCATTTGTTCTGGGGGCGTAACGAAGAGTGCGGAATTAGATGTGTTTACCATGGATGGAAATTCGATCGGTATGGCAATTGCGTTGATATGCCAAATGAACCAGAAGACAGCAAATTTAAGCATAAGGTGAAACTGACCTCGTATCCGACATGGGAGAAATCCGGAATCATTTGGACATATATGGGAAAAGATGAGCCGTCAAGCTATCCAGACTATGAATGGCTGAGAGCTCCTGAAAACCACTTCTATGTATCTAAAACATATGAAGGCTGTAACTGGCTGCAAGCCCTCGAAGGTGGGATTGATACATCCCATTCATCATTTGCCCACAACAATAATATCCATGATAAAAAAGCGATACGCAGCCGTGCGACTAATCCGAAATTAGAAGTGGAAAAAACCGACTACGGATTTCGATATGTCGGAATTCGTGATTTGAAGGAAGACGGCAACTACATTCGCGCATACCAGTTTATTATGCCAGCTCAACAAATGCGCGGGCAAACGATCAAATGGCATGATGGAAGCCCGGAGGAATACCCAACTGTCAGGGGGCATTTTTGGGTGCCAATCGACGATGAGAGCGTTTGGGTATGGAATTTTAAATACACAACCGATCCGTCTATTCCGTTGAACCCCCAATATGCATTGGAGCAAGAGATCCTCTTTGGCAGAGGGCCAGATGATCTACTTCCTGGATACCGTTTAAAACGGAATCCGTCCAATGATTATTTAATCGATCGCGAGCTTCAGCGAACGAAGACCTTCACGGGCATCCAAGGGATTAATACGCAAGATTTTGCGCTTCAAGAAACGATGGAAAAACCTTTCATTGATCGTACGAAAGAGCGGTTGGGAACAGCCGATTTAGCTATTATTGCAGCGCGACAGCTGCTACTAGAAGCGATAAGGGATGTAGAGGAAGGGCGCCAGCCAAAAGGAGTAAATCCAGAAACTTACCGCCATGTGCGGGCGTGCGACAAGTTTCTGCCTCATGGCATCGATTGGAGAGAAGGCTTAAAGGAAGAAATGCTGGCAAAATACTAAAAAGAATAATGGCCTTTGCGAATCAGAGACGCAAAGGCTGTTTGTTTCTTACAATCCTTAAAAAATTAAATATCGTGCTATATGTAAGAACGTTTTCTCCATTCAACAACAATAATTATTTTAAAATGTGTAAAGAAACCGCAAAAGGACAAATAACAACCAGTTTAGTTCATAATGAAAAGGGTATTGAATTTTTATGTGAAAACCCTTCCAAAATGCAAAATGAAAGGAAGTAAATGAATGGCAATATGGGATGATGTGTTGAATGAAGATGACAAGAAAATGTTTTTAAAAGCCAAAATGGGGGGCAAAAATGGATTAGGTAAAGTACCTGCGCTATTAATTGTCGATATGACTTATGGCTTTACTGACAGCAAATTCCGCTTAGGTCATTCAGAAACAGGATATCCAGCTGTAGAAGCTACTTATCGATTGTTGCAAAAAGCAAGAGAAAAAAATATTCCAATATTTTACACAAAACCTTTTTCAGAATCTCATAAATCGGGAATTGGTCTTTGGAAAGGCGGAGAAGAAAAAACTGAAGAAGAAAATACCATTGTGGAACTTATCGCACCGTTGAAAAACGAAGTAGTAATTGAGAAACGCAGGCCTAGTGCTTTTTTTGGAACAAATTTAGTAGATACGCTTATTTATCATGGTGTAGATAGCTTAATTATCACTGGTTTAACAACAAGCGGCTGTGTAAGGGCGAGTGTCGTGGATGCATTTTCCTATAATTATAAAGTTGTAGTTCCCGAAGAATGCGTTGGAGATCGTAGTCAAATTTCTCATAAAGTTAGCTTATTAGATATTCATATGAAATATGGGGACGTAGTTAAAATGGGAGAAGTTACCAAATGGATAGAACAAAACCTTTGATACAAAATCTACGCGCTTTGTTTCTTTTACCTTGAACATAAAGAAAAAAGTAATCTCAAAAGAATCAATCCTCATTGTATATAGAATTTCCATATCTAGGAACCAAACCGTACAAGAAAAAAATGTTTAAAACAGCTTCCATCAGCCTTTTTCTCAAAATCGTTTTTAAAATGGGAAAGTCAAGGGCAATGAACTAAAACATTGCTGCAATACAGGAGGAAAAATAATGATAATTATGTTTCATCGTCGACTGCGAATATTTTTCCCAAACATTCTGTTATGCATTTTTCTCCTATTTGGTGGTCTCATAGGCTGTTCCCAGACAACGGACACCAAGACTACAGAAAGCAAAAAAAACAATGAAGAAGTCAAGAGAATGCCAGACAAAAAGACAGAAGTAACATTAGGATTACCTTCAAGGAGAAATACAAGTTATTTGCCTATTTATATTGCTCTAAAGAAAGGATATTTCCAAAAGTACAATTTGAACGTTAAATTAACATATGTTCAAGGCGGAGTTTTAGCGTTAAGAGGCTTGCAAACAGGTGACTTCCATCTAATATCCTCATTACCTGAATCCGTAATTACATCAGTGTCTGAAGGAGCGAGTGTGAAGTTAATCGGAACATTGGATAATCAATCCATGTACTCGATTTATGTCTCAAAAGATATAAAGAATTTAGATGATTTAAAAGGGAAAAATGCTGCTGGAATGGTACCTGGAAACGGGACATCTATTCAGCTGGAATATTGGTTAAGGAAACAAGGATTAGAACCTAATAAAGATGTGAGAATCATATATGCAGGAGATAATACTGAGCGATTGCAAACAGTTCAGCAAAAACAAGCTGCAGTCACCATTTTAAGTCCCCCAACTGATTTAAAAGCGGAGAAATTAGGATTAAAACGCTATCTTATGCGTGATGTGCTAAAAACCTATAATCACAATATGATCGTGACAAGCGATGTCATGATCCGGGAAAAGCCGCAGGTCATCTACGCATTTATGTCAGCTTTATCAGATGCTATAGCTTTTACAAAAGACGAAAAAAATAGAGATGAAGCAATTAAAGTCATGATAGATGAATTTGAGATGTCAAAGGCTGATGCAGAAAAATCCGTTGACTTTGTCATTCCAGCTCTCGCAGATAAAGGAAAAATAAACATAGAAGGATTAAAATGGGCAATGGATACAGTAAAAAAAGCAAATATAACAAAAAAGAATGTGACGTTAGATAAAATGTTGGATGAAAGATTTTATGCGAAATAATAAAATCTAAAAAATCTGATCAATTCTATCAGTATGTGATAATTGATTAGCAAAAGGAACAAAAAGGAGGCTCGTTATAAATGCAACCATCCAAACAGCCGCAAGTCCCGGATTATTTATTTGGAAAAACGATTGCGATTTTAGGATATAGCAGTGATGGAAAGAAGTATGCTCAGCTGCTGAGAGATCATGGGATTGATGTAGTAATCGGGCTTAGGCCGGTTGATGAAGCGTGGCCGGAGGCGGAACGCGACGGATTCGACGTGAAGACGCTGTGGGAAGCCGTAAAATCGGCGGCGATTATTCAAGTGTGGTAGGTACAAGTGAATGGGAGAAATATTGGCGTTATTGGCCGCTTTTTCGTTTGCCTGCGCTAACGTGATGGTGAAAAAAGGAGCAACTTCGCCAAAATCTGGCGATAATGGGGTGTTTCTTTCGATTTTAATCACCTTCTTTATTTCTGGGGGCATCACTCTTATCAGGGGATTGTTTCAAGGGAAGACGCCCTATACCGCTGAAGGGATCTGTTGGTTTCTCTTAGCTGGTTTATTGACGGCATTTATTGGCCGGACATTGTTATACGCTTCTATTGAAAAATTAGGATCTGTACGCGCTTCTGCGATCAAACGCTCCAATCCATTTTTCACCGTATTAATTGGCGTGCTATTCTTCCAAGAGCCGCTGCGTCTCGCCATGTTCATCGGCATGATGCTCATTTTTGGAAGTTTCGCAATATTAATATCCGAATCTCTTGCCGCTGCCCGCAAGGCGAAAAAAGAGCCGATCGTGTCCTCCCAATTCCATGGAGAGACGGCAGTTTTGGGAGAAACCGCACAACCGGAAAGAAGGGCGATCATCTCCTTATTCAACTTAGGGTTTTTGTTCGGAATTGTAGCCGCGTTAGCTTATGCAATTGGATATGCCGTCAGAAAGAAAGGGCTGATGGCCATTCCTGACCCTTATTTTGGGACTATGATCGGAGCGTTTGCCGGCATCGCCATCTTTTTTATTTTATCTTTATTTCACGATCATTACCGGCAATCGATTCGATCCACTTTTTCTAGTTTTCATCCATGGCAGTTTGGAGCGGGAACCGCCACAACGTTGGGGCAAATCTTTTATTTTTCCGCTTTAACATATAGCGGTGTTTCCCAAGTAGCCCTCATCGCCTCCATGGATGTCATATTTACGTTGCTATTATCCGCTTGGATTTTTAAAACTCGCGAGGAAATAACAAAAACCGCCGTTTTTGCTTCGATTATCGCCATGATAGGAACAGGTTTCATTGCCGTCAGTTAAACATAGCTGATCAAAGCGGAAAAAACGGTTGGAAAATGCCCTTCAGCAGCCAATTGATGCGACGAACAACGCCGGCAATGAGAAGGAACACACCAAAAAAGCATCTGCTTTGCAATGGGCAGATGCTTTTTCATATTAGTCGAACTTGTTTGCATCACCGTCAAATGGTTCATTTGCGATTTTAATAGATTCAGTTGGGCAACCATCAATAGCGTCTTCAACATCGTCCAGCAATTCAGTTGGAATTTGCGTAATTCCTTGATTGTCGTCCAATTTAACATATGCAATTCCTCCATCATCATAGTCATACACGTCAGGTGCGGTAGCTCCGCATGCCCTGCATCCAATGCAAGTTTCTTTGTCTACAATCGTGTACTTTGACATATCACATTACCTCCTCGTATCGTTAAGGGAACAAGAGGTAAACAATGCTTGTTGTATAAATCCCCATTCTTGTTTTTACATATTTACAGTGAAATGTCCTTTAGGCCTATCTCCCACAATGGAACGTATGTTGTAAAGAGGTAATCCAGCTAGACGATCAGATGTTCTATACCGTAGGATCACTTAAATTCCTGCATGGAAGTACTATGAATTGGTTGGATTCTCGCATCAGGGTCAATGTAAGCCTTTGCATGATTGACTGCTATCGGAGCTTCCCCAAAGCCAGCAGCAATTAATTTAACCTTGCCGGGATAAGTATTGATATCTCCGGCTGCATAAATACCCGGGATGTTTGTTTCCATTTTGGAATTCACGACAATGCTTCCTTTCTCAAGTGAAAGCCCCCATTTTTTAATAGGCCCTAGATTAGAAATAAAACCAAAGTTAACAATTAAGTCATCTAACTCGATCGATACCGTTTCTTTTGTCTCGTTGTGGCAAACAACAATTTGTTCAATGTTTTCTGTGCCAATCAAATCTTTGAATTGATAAGGTGTCAAAATGTTCACCGTAGAGTTTTTCAGTTTTTCTACGCTATGTTCATGAGCGCGAAACTTATTTCGGCGATGGATAATGGTCACCTGCTGTGCAATCGGTTCTAGCATTAACGCCCAATCCACCGCTGAGTCTCCCCCGCCAAGAATCACCACCTTTTTGCTGCGAAATCGATTTAAGTCACTTACAAAGTAATGGAGATTTTTATTTTCGTATTGACGAGCAGACGGATGATCCAAGCGCCTTGGTTCAAAAGCTCCTATACCAGCTGTAACAATAATGGACTTGGCAAAATGCGTTCTTTTATTGGTGGTGACTTCAAACTTACCCGTTTGTTTTTGAACTTGCAAAACCTGTTCTTCCAAGACAATGGTTGGATTAAAACGCAATGCTTGTTCTTTTAAAGCATCCACTAGCTCTTGGGCCCGCACTTTAGGAAATCCAGCCACATCGTATATATACTTTTCAGGATACAAAGCGGCCAGTTGTCCGCCTAATTGAGGCATACTTTCAATGATTTTCACGCGGCATTGCCGCATCCCACCATAAAACGCAGCAAACAGACCCACAGGACCGCCGCCAATGATGATGATGTCGTAAATTTCTTCATCAAAGTAACTCATAAAAAAAACCCCTTTTACATATTTACTTGTCCAAGTTTTATCAAATACTGCTATCAAAAATTCATTTTGCATCCGCTTTTCCTTGCATTTCAAAGCTATTTTTTAACGTTTTGTCTTACCAGACTTGAGCCACTTGAGACAATTCAGCGGCCTGCCAAACCGGTAAAACGGTGAAACCATCCCGCTCTGCTAGTTTCCAGTTATCATCGCCGATTCGAAGGCCAATGACCACATCGATTCCTAGCCTTCTAAGCAGTTTCGCCCGTTGCTGCCCCCCGTTATCTTGATATCCTAGAATGGCAACTGTTTTATTTCCATACCACTTTAAAATGAGTTGCTCGAATTCTTTATCCGTCATCGTATTCCCCTCCTTGTTTCTATATCAAAATAAACTAAATATTCCTAATTTTTCTTACATTATATACTCGAAATAAGCACCAGACAAATTGATGATTTTAATTGATCCTATTAAAAATTTTTATGATGTTAATTCAATTCACTAGGCTATAAGTGTTTTCTATAAGCCTAATAAAAAGAATCAATTTGAAAATGCTTTCATTGTGTATGAAAATAAAAATAAATCAAACACAAAAGGGGGATTTGAATATGTTATCTGCTCAGGATAATTATTTGTTGACACGAACAGGTTCTGGGACAAAGATGGGGGAGTTATTTAGACGCTACTGGATCCCGGCGCTTTTAGCAGAAGAGCTTCCTTATCCAGATTGCCCTCCAGTACGAGTCAAGTTACTAGGAGAGGAATTAATCGCTTTTCGCGATACGAACGGAAAAATTGGATTAGTTGACGAGTATTGTCCGCACCGCAGGGTTTCTCTCTTTTTTGGCCGCAATGAAGAATGCGGAATTAGATGCCCTTACCATGGTTGGAAATTCGATACGGAAGGAAACTGCGTCGATTTGCCGTCTGAACCTCCGGAAAGCAAGTTTAAACATAAAGTAAAAATTAAGGCATATCCCTGCGAAGAGCGCGGCGGTGTTATTTGGATCTATATGGGGCCGCCTGAATTAAAGCCAGAATTGCCGGAACAAGAATGGATGCTCGTTTCGGATAGTCAACGATACATCTCAAAGAAAATACAAGAGTGCAATTATTTGCAGGCTTTAGAAGGCGGAATCGATTCCAGCCATGTATCGATTCTTCACTCCTGTTCAGTTAGAGGGATAGGGGTGTCTAAGGAAAGCAGCAGTCCGGAACTATTGGCGAAAGATACGTCTCCGCGCTTCGAAGTGGTAGACACCGACTACGGATTATTAATTGGCGCAAGAAGAGATGCGGATGAGAACAATTTCTATTGGAGAATTACACAGTTTTTAATGCCTTGGTATACGATGATACCTCCATTCGGAGGAGCTCCGCGGGGAGGGCATGCATGGGTTCCTATGGACGATGAAAACTGCTGGGTATGGACTTGGAGCTGGAGGCCGGACCGCGATTTAACAGAAGAAGATATTAACCAGATGAAGTCTGGAGCAGGCATTCATCCAAAATTGATACCAGGTACATTCCGTACAGTAGCCAATAAAGATAACGATTTCCTGATTGACCGCGAAATGCAAAGAAGAGGGGAATCTTTCGCCGGCGTATTTGGAATAGGCATGGAAGACCATGCGGTTCAAGTAAGCGCAGGATCTATCGTGGACCGAACAAAAGAAAAATTAGGAACTAGCGATACGGCTATTATAAAATCCCGCCAATGTTTACTAAAAGCGATCAAGGCTTTAGAAAAAGGTGAAAAACTGCCAGGCTTGGATCCTAGCAGCCATCGAATTCGTTCCGCTTCTATCTTACTTCCAAAAGGCATTCCATTTCAAGAAGGAGCAAAAGAAGCTTTACAGCTAACGGAAAAAGACTATGAAGCTGTGTAAGGAGACGAAATCATTATTCATTCATTCTTGATAATAGGCACAAGAGCTTTTCCATAGGGAAGCAGTTTAAAACTGTTGTAAGAGGTTCCGGCGAAAAATCATAGCTGCATGTTTCTCCATGTCAAGCCCTTCATCGATCAGTGACATCGCCGGGGCTATATCTTCATCCACCATTTTGCGTTTAGATTGCTAAAAGTATTTTGTATTTTTTTGCAGCAAGCACAATAAAGTTATCTATAAGAAGCGATATGCCTGCAGAGCGAAGGAGAAATAGATATCAACCATTATTTATTGAGGTGAATGATATGGCGAAAAAATCGTTAGCTGCGGTAGCCACTGAGACGAAACAAACGGAAATCCAAGAATTTCCCCTGCCGGATATCGGAACGGATGGAGGCATTTTAAAAGTAGAAATCGTCGGCGTCTGTGGCACCGACGTTTCTTATTACTATAATTTAAAAGAGCCAATGATTTTAGGACATCATGTTGTAGGGCATATATACAAAATTGGGGAATTAGCCGCCAAGCGTTGGGGAGTAAAAGAAGGAGATCGCGTCGTCATGGAAGAGTATCTTCCTTGCGGCCAATGCGAACTCTGTCGGACAGGATTGTATCGTTTATGCCGCTATACGAATCCGAAAATGGGCGGGATCAGATATGGAGCCACTCCAATTGCGGTAAAGCCGGCGCTTTACGGGGGATTTAGCCAATACATGTATTTGCATCCAAACGCCGTGCTCCACAAAATCCCTTCCCACGTTCCAGCCATTGAGGCTGCCCTCGCCTTGCCTTTATCGAACGGATTTGAATGGATGAGAATCATCGGAAACGTTGCCCCAGGCGATGTCGTAGTTATCCAAGGCCCAGGGCAACAAGGTCTCGCCTGTGCGTTGGCAGCAAAAGCAGCTGGCGCGGAAACAGTCATTATTACAGGAAGAAACAGCAGCTTAGAGCGTTTAAAGCTGGCGTTAAAATTAGGCGCAGATTACACAGTAAATGTAAGTTCCGAGAATTTGATAGAAAAAGTGAAGGACATCACCAACGGAAAAATGGCCGATTTGGTTATTGACGTAACTAGCGGAGGAACGGAACCGGTCATCTCATCGCTGGAAGTCGCAAAAACAGGAGGGATCGTTTTATTAGGAGCTTTAAAAAACCGTCGTTTCAATGAGTTTGATTTAGATATCATCTACCATAAAAGTTTGACGGTCAAAGGAGTTCGCGGCCATAGTTATCAATCGGTGCAAATGGCGGTAGAATTTATTACCTCGAAAAAATTCCCTCTAGGCATGATGAACTCCCATAATTTTCAATTAACCGAGACAGATCTAGCTTTAAGAACCTCCGCAGGAGAGATCGACCCTTTTCGGTTGCTTGTTACCGTCTCTCCATGGCAATAAAGGAAATACCTCTTGGACAAATGAGCGTTTAGAGACTGTAAAAATAGGGTTCAGCATTCATCTGACCCCTATTTTGTTTGGACTGCTTGCCGATTAGTCAACACTTGGAACGGGAGCTTTCTCAGTTCCACGACGAAAGCAGCCTTTTGTCTCCATGAGTGTAACTTCGGGTCCTTCCAACCCTAGATGCCCGGAGATTCTTTCGCATCTTGGATATTTTACCCATGGAAGGCATTCGCTTGGTTTTCGTTTTTTTCTCCACGCAACCCCATATATCTGTTTGCCAATTCGCTGGAAAAAGCAGCTTTAGGCTGCGTCTAACCGAATTTTATCTTCCACTTTCATTTCGTTTAGAAGTGGGAGACTTCTCTCGGGAATTATGTAAAAAACTTAAATGGCGTGCATCGAGTCTTAAAAGAAGAAAAGGGTGTTGTCTCCAGCGGAAAACACCCTGGCCCGCCAAGAGAGGCATTGGAGGTTGCCTTCGGGAAATGTATGAAAAAACCTATAAGTGTTACTTCTGCTTTTTGATGTTGAAAATGATGCTGCATCAGAAAAGGCACGTGCATGTTCCTTTTCACGTAAAGCGCCCGGAAATGTTTTGCTTAACTTTGGCCAGCCGCAAATCCCCGTGCAGCTCGGCTATTGCCTAAACGCGCCTTTCTCTAAAATTAAAAGCTGAATAGTTGCATGATAACTAAGGGGGAACAAAGATGATACTAACTAGAACGGTAGAATTGTACAATAACATACAACAACTAAGGGAAAAAAATGTATAGCTTGGCTGAACATAAAGGCATATCTGATCCAGAAACATTAAAAATCAGCAAGCTGCTAGACAACGAAATTCTCGCTTTGCAAAAAAATTATCGCGGATGAAGGAGCTGGCAAAAGCAACGCTCATTCTTGATTAAGAAAACAAGCGTGGCAGCCATAACACGATTTCCGGAAAATAAGTTATAGCAACTAGAACAGTGATAGAGATGCCTAAAAAAGGCCATATTTGCTTAATTAGCGGTTCCAGCTTTACCTCTCCTACACTTGACGCGACGAATAAACCGGCGCCTACAGGCGGGGTTAGGCTTCCAATAACTGCATTAATCGAAATGATTACACCTAAGTGAATTAAGTCAATTCCAAATACCTTTGCAATTGGAACTAAAATAGGGACTAAAATCACGATGGCGGCAATTCCATCCATGATCATTCCAACAATAAACAAAAAGATATTTAGTATAAGCAGAAAGACGAGTGGACTTTCAGATATAGACCCCATCCATTGCGCAAGAATTTGTGGAACACGCTCAAACGTGAGAACGAGGCCGAACAAATTGGCCATAGCCAGCAATAACGTCACAGTAGCGGTTGCTTTTGCTGTATTCAAAAATACAATAGGAATGTCCTTCCATTTTAATTCGCGATAGAAAAAGATCCCTACGATGAACGCAAGAAAACAGGCAATCGCCGCCGATTCGGTAGCCGTAAACATTCCTAAAATAACTCCTAAAATAATAACAGCGGGAACAAGCAAGGCAGGGATGACTTGAAAAAACGAAATACACATTTCTTTCAATGGCCGCCGTTCCGATTTAGGAAAATTATGTTTATATCCTAAATAAGCGATGAGCAATAAAAACGCTATCGTTAAAATGATGCCCGGAAAAATGCCAGCCAAAAATATTTTGCTGACGGAAGTGCCGGCACCAACGCTGTAGAGGATGAAAATCATGCTTGGAGGAATAATCGGGCCAAGCATGGCTGCCGCTGCGGTGGTGGCAGCACTGAATTCCTTTGTGTACCCCTCTTTTTGCATGGCCGGAACCATCACCCGGCTCATCATCGCCGTTTGCGCCAGCGACGAGCCTAAGATGGAAGACAAAAACATATTAGCTACGACATTCACATAGGCTAAGCCGCCTTTAAAATGGCCGAACAGCGTTTGCGCAAATTTGATTAACCGGTTGGTAATGCCGCTAAGATTCATCAGTTCTCCTGCCAGCATAAACAATGGTATAGCAAGCAATCCATGAGTTTCTATGCCAGAATATAACCTTTGCGGCAAAACATCGAGCAATCCGACGCTTCCAGTCGCATATATATAGACAACACTGGCGATTCCTAAAACGATGGAGATCGGCACCCCGATCATCAGCAAGAAAGCAAAAGCCCCCATCGTCAACGCCATTTATATCACCTCCTCATCAGCCAGCGCATCCGTCCGGTTTAACTCCATCAAATCTTCAGATTGGTTGGTGCCCATTAAAGTCTCGACGAATAAGTTGAGCGAATGGATGCATAAAAAGAGAATCCCTACCGGCACGCTCAAATAAGGATATATCATCGGTATTTGCATAATAGGGGATTTTTGAAAAGCGATCGTCGGTTGTAAAATCCATTTTATACTGGCGAGAAGGAGAAGAATGCCAAATCCTAAAACCATGACGGCGGAAATGCAAAGCAACACATACCGCAATTTTCCGTTTAGGCGGTCCACAAAAACCGTCACCGCCGCAACATTTCCTTGTTTCATGCTCATGCTCCCCCCGATAAACGTCAGCCAAACAAGGCTGAAAATCGCTATTTCATCCGCCCAATGCAATGGCATTACAAGAAAATACCGAAATAATACGCCGGCAGTCAGCGAAATAAACATCAGGCCGACTAAAATAATAGCAAACGCTTTTTCAATTTTGAACACAATATCGCTCAACACATTGATCAATTTCATGGCAATCGCCTCCCTATTGTTATTTTGCTAAGGAAATGGTTCACATCCGAAAAATTGGTGTAAGGAAAAATGACTGGATGTATTCAAAGCACAGCCAATCGATGAAAAAGTATCAGTCGCATCTCTTTATTCTTGTTGTGCTTCCTTGATGAATTCGTTGATCAAAGGATCGTCTTCCGTATATTTTTTGTATATGCCTTTCACTGCTTTCCTAAATTCGTCTTTATTTTGTACCTCATGGATGATAAGATTTTGAGCTTTTAATTTGGCTAAATCTTCATGGTCTACCTTAACCGCTTCTCGAATCCCCCAATCGACCGCCGCTTTCATCGCTTCATTGACAATTTTTCTGTCTTCTGGAGATAGTTGATCCATCGTTTTCTCGCTCGCTACCACTACCGCAGGAAAAGCGAACGCGGAAATCATGGAGTAGTCCTTGGCAACCTCATAAAACCTTTGGGTAACGATCCCGTCCACACTTGCATGTATTCCGTCAACAATTCCTGTTTGGATAGAAGTATAAACTTCGTTCACTGGAATTGGCGTCGCAGTGGCCCCGAGCTTTTCCAATGATTCATTGATGATCGGAGCACCCGTTGTACGCATTTTCGTTCCTTGCAGATCATTTGGAGAGTCAATTTTCCCTTTCGCCATTAAAAAGTGGTGGTTTCCTGTAACTAAATAGTCCATGCCGACAAGCCTTTGTTCTCCCAGCTTTTCCAGCATTTTTTTAGCCGCTTTAGCATCTCTCATTTTTATGACTTCATCGACGCTATCAAATAAGAACGGCAAAAACCAGGCGTTAAAATAAGGCGCTCTTGTAGACATATAGGCATTCGTAATAAATCCAAAATCTACCATACCAGACTCTATTTGTTGAATCATGTCTTTTTCTTGGCCGAGTTGGCTAGAAGGGAAAATTTCCACTTTCATTCGGCCGTTGGAACGGGTCTGAAGTTCTTCGTTGAATTTAACGGCTGTTTTTTCCCATACATGGGTCGGTTGAACAATAGTTGTCAATTTAAAGATACGTTCCCCTGAATTGTTGTTTTGTGCTTGCCCGGCGCTTTGGCTACAGGCGGATAATTTGATAACGCTTACAATAATCACCAAATATAAATAACAGCGTTTGAACATACGATTCCTCCAATGTCACATTTTTTATTCAGCTCGCAGTTCCTCGACCGCACCAATAGCGACAAGGATGATTTGAAGCAACCATCCACATCTTCCATGCAAGTTCAATGGGGAATAAAAACATATTTTGTGTTTCAAGAACATTTGGTGTAAAATAAGAATGTCCTATAAGGATAAGGTCTATGCTAGGACTGACTTTATATTTTGAAAGCTTTGGTAGACGCTACATGATGCCAAACACGCCAATCTTCTTTTATGGAAATACGGGATCATTTTTTTGAAAATTTTAAACCATCTGACTTTAACAATATTATTAATTGACTGAAAATTCAAATTTATATTTTGTATACTGCGTATTAATATTATTAATAGGTTAATATGATAGTGGGATAAGGAGAGAAAACACAGCGATGGAACTAAAAAATATAGAAGCATTCCTCATGATAGTAGAAAAGGGAAGTTTTTCAGCCGCAGCAGACTCCCTATATATTAGCCAACCGGCCATCAGCGTTCGCATTCAACAACTAGAAAAGCATCTCAACAGCACATTGTTCGAAAGAGAAAACGGGCAAAAGATAAAGCTGACACCTGCTGGAAAAAAAGTATACCACTATTTTTACGAGGCCTTTCAACTCATTGAGAAAGCGCAAGAGGTGTTGAAAGAGGAACCTGTCATTCCGAAAAAAATCAACATATCGTGTACGAACCACATGGGTGTAGAAATTATGCCTGAAATACTAAAAATTTTATATGACTGTTTTTCAGGCTTTGAATTCCCGATAAACATCAAATCATCCGAGCAAATCATGGAAGATATCCGCACAGGGAAAATGGATATTGGTTTCGCTTACACTAATCCGAAGGAGAAGCACCAAGATCTTTCGGTCATTAAGATTGCGGATGAACAAAACATTCTTGTTTGTGCTCCCGATCATCCTCTTACAAAGTTGAATAAGGTTGTTCCGCCAGATCTACATAACGAGCGCATTATTGTCTATCACCATGAGTTTGTCACCACCAAAATTATTGATGATTTTCTAAAGAAAAATCATTTAAAAGAATATAAGAAAGTGGAAATCAACAATGTTGGATGGCTAAAAATGATGGTTCGGAAAGGATTGGGAGTTGCTTTTTTGCAAGAAATCATCGTGCGGGAAGAGCTGAATAATGGAAAACTCGTAAAAGTACCTATTGGTAAATCTATTCCACCCACTCCTGTTTACTTATTTTTGCATTCCGACTTACCTCAAAACATAAAAGAAACAGTGATACAAACTTCTAAAAGAATTTTCTCTAAACTTTAAAGCGTTTTTGTTAATGGATTTTTTAAATTAGAAGATTAGAAGAGCGGCCGAATCTTTCCGCATCATTCCCGAAAGAAATCTCCTACTTTTAAACGAAGTGAAAGAGGGGGTGAACTTCCGAAACATATGTGATTTGCTAACTGGATATGTGTGGTTGCATGAGGAAAATTGCGAAAACAAGCAAATGCCTTTCATGCGCAAAATTTTCAAGATGCAAAAGAACCTCCGATCATCTAGGGGTGGAACGATCAGGAGCTACGCCCAAGGAGACGAAAAGCTGCTTTCGTCGCAGAACTGAGATACTAGCGCTTTTTTTTTGCGTTTTATGGAGCTTTTTTCTCACATGTGGCGACCGGTTTTCTAACACGCCCGCAAAGCGAGTTGCACTCTTCTTTGTCTGAGGGTGATGATCTGCAAGAAATATTTTCAAAGAAATAAACCAACGTTTATTTTTCTCAATAAAAATGGCTTTCGAAACACCGCTAGCTAACCGCTAATTTTATAATGATGCAAACGCGCTTCCAGCTTGGCCTGCTTTGCACTGGATCTCATCATCATAAACGCCGTAGATGTCTTGCAAAAATTTTTGGTATTCCGGAAACCATTCCGGCAGTTTTTCGCACCGCATCCCTTTTTCGATTTTTTCCACGCTCACCTCGTTATGATCTATCTCTTTTTCGATGCGGTTGATTTTCACGTTTAAGACACAAGTCAAAAACGAAATCAGCTCACTAATATCGGTTCGCTCTAAAATGTCATCAATCATTTTCGTAATTCATCATTCATCAAGCTAGCCCCCGCAGAACACTTTTTGCGACAGCATCGCTAACCTTGTGTACGCCTTTGGCGGCAGCGGCTGGTCGCACCCAAGCAAAACGAGCGAGAAATTGGTAATATAGTGCGTCGACGTCGTCTGTTTCATGTTGGATTTCCGAAATGACTTCTTTTCCGCCCACCTGCCGTTCGGATGAAAAAGCGGATCGCAACGACTTTTCTGCCGCTTTTCAATTCAAATCCAGTTCATTTGTTTCAGATTGGTCCCCTCTTTGGTATCCAATTTTCCTTATAGGTAATTCATAAAAATGCTGAATCGACAACGAATACATTTTGATATCGCCGTCATTTTTATTGATTTGGCTGACGACACTAGCATTGCAGTAATTAAATCTGATGATTCAAAATACTAAGAATGTTCAAT